>Ga0126342_10012976_pt1 | contig 14808 bp, 10 predicted proteins | sample Cyp1metagenome_FD_92528 | JGI IMG/M metagenome (GOLD analysis project Ga0126342, IMG submission 92528) | Coral microbial communities from Lord Howe Island, Old Settlement Bay, Australia - Cyphastrea 1 metagenome | ecosystem: Host-associated > Invertebrates > Cnidaria > Coral ... | reverse complement strand
TGCTTAGCTGACGTTTGTGTGACGCGTAAAACTACGTTTCCTAGTCTGATCTGAACTCATGTGCTAGCCAACTGAAGTTTAGCCAAAATGGTGAGCCGAGCGCACGTGGGCAATATAGCAACATGTGGCTAGGGGACTAAACTCTTGGTACCCTTCTGTTCATCCCCAAATACATTCAAATACCATATAATCGTCAATCAATCAGTTTTGATACCTCCCCAAATCACCGCCTCGAAAGGACGCCACCCACACAATCGCCCAAGACCGGTCGTGAACGCAGTTGTTTTGCTTCACCACATGGCCGAAGAGCCAACGATGGTGCACTTTCAACCTAGATTGACACCTTTAAAATGTCAAAACGTCAGGAATGGTCAAATGTTCAAAAGTTCAAATCATGTTTGTCTTATTTTGTCTTGTTGTTCCAACATCTACTGGATCCCAGCTTCAAGCTGCAAGGTGCAAAGAGGGGCAGTCTGGACGTTTTCCAGCATCGAAACGAAAGACCCGTGCTCGGGGCAAGTATGAGGTGAGCTAAGGTGAGATGGGCGTAAAGTTGTTTGTTTTTTGACGGCCTTTGGGGATGATTATAACATAATAAAACCTATGGGTAGTGTTGTCCCATGGCCACACAGTTTCAATCTTGGACATTTGTCAACCCTGCGCTTGCTGCGACCCTGCCTCGGCCGAGAGGAAGACCGAAGCCAGTGCCAAATGTCCCAAGAATTCGGTCCTGTAGTGCCATAGGGACCGTAAAATGACCCAGGTCCATCCCAAACTTCGCCAGTCAGCTGCTCCCATCCCGGCGGTGCAGGGAAAACCTGTCAACCCCAAGGGCTGCTGGTCTGTGGCGAAGGGCCTGCCGGAATGACTGGGCAACAAGCTGTGGATCCGCGGTCACACCGGGGGCAGGCCCTGGCCACACTGGAACACACTGAGCGCAGCATTTGGAAACTTTGCAACACACAAGACATGTTCTTATTTGGGAAGGGTTAAGATGTCAAGGTTTTAGACTTGCAAGCCGACGTGGTCATTTTCAGGTACTTATCAGTTCCATTCTTGGGCCCATCCTGATTCACACCCATGTGGCAACAAGCGCACAAGTGCATCCGCGGACGGGTGATAAAATGTCTCCACCCACTGTCACTACAAAAGCATAGAGCTCGCCTCACGAACACCTGGGATTCACTTCAGGAATGGCAAAAATCAGTGCACGACCCGAGCCAAAACGGCCAAAGGTAAAGTCAAGGACCAAATCTAGCCAGTGAAAGTTTGGCACATCTTCTGGTCGGTCATTTCCAGAAACCCAAGCTGGAGAATACAGAATCTGGCGAACATCTGCGCTTCGCATTTGGCTATTTTGTTTTTTCTTTACTGGGAACAAACCAAGATTTGGCAACCTCACCTGATTCACCTGTTTGTCCAAACGCATCAAACGCATTTCCGTGTCACATGGTGCCTCAACGCAGCAACAGCTTCAGTCGCGTCGCGGCATGTCGCGGCGCGGCTTTGATTGTGCATTGATCAACTCATTCCGCGGCTTGTGGTAGCCCTAATTTTGATGGTTAAGATTGCCGAATCATTTTTTTCCTACCTATGATTCAATGGTAATGGGATGTATTTGGGGTTCTGGGCATACCCTTTTTGGCACCCACATCATCGTTCCAGCACAAACTACTTGGGCTCTCTGGGTGCATAGCTTGGTGGCCACAACTTGTTCAGCAGTTCCGGCACGCCACGACGCAGTTTCAACCAAAACAAGGCCACATATTTGCCAAGAGCAACTGAACCATTCATCTTGAGTGTCATGCGACCTGAGGCATTGCATATTAATGAGTGTTTGGGCCTAATGTGGGAATCCGTGGGCTTCAGGCCAACACCGTCCTGTGATTCCTGGACAGCCTTATTTCATGTAGCAATGCCGCGGAAATTTGGATGCAAACGCGCTCGCTATATATGTGCTTCTCCATATGGTTTTACATGGTCTCTGCAACATGTCATACAATAATCAATCCATCTCCATCCGTCTCCACATCAAGACTGGCGACAGTTTATGGTCAGCGGTCTGATGTCTTTTTCAACGTGTGGGGGGAAACATCGGTCACCAGCTGCCCGAGACCACTTTTAGACGTTTGGGATGTTTGGTTCTAGCATTGTTATCTCTGCAGCTGTCGGGCAAGAACCCTTTCCTTATTCGATCTCAAAAGTCCCATCAGCCCTCTATAAGCTTTCACTTCCTCGACAATTCCAGCTTGGGATGCCAAGAAAACATTTTTACTTCACCCTCTTTTTGTGATTTGCCGCCTCAAGTGACGTTTCTCCATGGACTTTTGGAAGATTTTCTCATGTGTACAACCGTTTGTCGTTCCAGTCGTATGGGTTTCATGCATTCTCTTGCCAGATCCAAACCATTTCTGGTTGTTTTTTTTAACCATCTTGACACATATGAAAGTCAGTTGGGGAGGATGACATCCCATATATTATTTTTTCCATTCCATTTATTATCCCATATATTATGGAAAATAATCCATTCATGTTCCAAACCACCAATCAGATATCTGGTATCAAGTCTCAACCATTCTCTGGAGATTCGTCGCAAACCCTTTACGTTATAGTCACATCAACATCAGCAAACCCCATGCGGTTGATCTCTCAAGCCACATGGTGCAGTCTGCCAGATTTCCCTGGTAAGAATCGCAAGTCTAGTGGTGGCTGATGAAAGTGCACAACTTGTGATTTATGTTCGTTCAAGACGGTTCAGTTTCAAGACAACAATCTCTTTGGACACTTGGTGAAGCACGAGACGACCCAGTCAACGATCAGAAATCATTCAAAGACAACTGCCAGCGCATCTTCCTTGAAGGCTAAAAGATTCACACCCCACAAAGCTTTGCTTTCAAACTCCATTCAAGAGTTGACTACTGCAGAAGGTTTGAAAACCTTCACTGAAAAAGGCTTATCCATCTTCAGCTTCTTGGCTGCACGAGTCGGCTCAGGCACCACTTGATTGACACCAAACAAAAGCAGCCGGGGCTTCAAAACGGCATGCGCATCCTGTTCTAGCAGCGTGGCTTGGAGATGCCAAGGGGGCGTCGACCTTCACAACTTTGTTGTAAAGCGCTAGCGGTATGAAGGGGTGGGAGTTTTCATGCGGCATGTGGCTCACGGCCAGGAAAATTCAGCTGAAGACAGCAAAAAGGTTTGAACTCTGATGATACTGTCCGGGCCGCAGTGACAGCCGAACGTCTCAGAGCCTGGCAAACGCAATTGGGACTTCGCACAGCTTCATACTAAACTGCCAACTATTTAAAGCTTCGGTCTTCAGTCCAGCCTGAAATGCTGTTCGAAAGAAGACATGTCCCTCAAGTTGGGAAATGGCTAGTACTTGGGTATCACAACAACACTATCTTCGAACTTCACAAGACTATACCGAACTCACCCACCTTGCAAACTCCTTCCGGTCATCCAAGGGCAGTGGCAAGTCATGTGGACTGTGATCACTTTGAAAACTGCAGATCTTGTCCGCTAGCTATGCCTGGTCAATGATGTCCTTGGCAGAAAGTTATTTCAGGATCTGTCTGATGACGCCATGGCTGCCCATTGCAGGCTCGGCTCCATCGCCGACCAGGAAATATTTCCCAACCAACCAATGGAAGAAAGGACATCTACACAGAAGCATCGTCCAACTGAGAAATACAAGCAATCAATGGTGCGAGGATTTCTCCGCATTTTGAGAGACCTTGACCCTCATGTTGTACCATGTTTCAAGCATGGAGTTACCATGGATCACATTTTATGGGCGAGATATACAAGTTTAATTAAGTCTTTCCAGGTTGCTACCCTCAGGATTTGCCACCATGCTATATAACCTACCTTTGCAGCTGAACAAGATCTGTTGGATCCATTCGAATCCAGCATGTTTTGGGTGTTGAACAAACACACACAACTTGCTTCCAGGGAGAAACAGGCACAATGGATTTGACTCAGCATGCTTATCACTGCATGTCATCAGAAAACGTCGATCGCGAACGGAAACTCAACGACTCATGGACACACAGGACAACGACAGCGTTGTGCGCAAAGCTTGTCGGCAGACAGGTTAGGCGCTGGAGCGCCAGAAACCAATGAAATCCCCTTCAATGGAGACTCGAAAGTGTTATTGATCTGCCAGACATTGCGATGATATCTTGCATGACTCCAAAACAGGGGTCATTTTCCGCCAGCAACGGTCTCCTTCTTTCCGCCTAGAAAAGCAACTAGGCATCGCGTCCGTAAGCACACGATACTCCCACGCTTCAGGCCGATCAATGCGGTACCTCGAATGGCAGAGCTTCAGCCAAGCGATGAGGTGTTAAACTATCAAACCGTCAAGAAGCAGTTCCTGAAAGGGCAACCTTCACCCTAATTGTACATCATTGTACACCCATATCTTGCTTTGTCTTGTTTATATAAACCCGGACCCTTGTTCGGACCTTTATGTCCGGCCCTGACATATTGGACACGGGGTGAATCATCTCTGGGGGACTCGACGTGTCGACCTAAGTGGCAAGTGATGTTGGGAAACCAGATGAAACCAAACATGTCTGCTAAGCATCCAACATGCTAAGGCAGCTGCTCTTAGTTGCAGTCAAGTCTTTACCCCGAGTTATGGGAAACCTCGTTCATGGAAGCCCTTTATAAAACACGCGAGTTGGATTTTTTTGTTACGAAAACACGTGAAATACTTTACAGCTGGATTGGCAACCATGGCTACAGGAAACTTGCCTCTGCAGGCACTGCAGGCTGCAACATTCCTCACAGTCCATAGAAACAAAGACCTTCGAGCAAAAGGATATCCACCATAACATGTTGGTTGCTGGATTCAGAAATCAGCGCTGGTGTTGGAGAATCACGGCGCCAAAAAGTGGCCTGCCCGGCATGCTAAATCTCTCCACGATGACATCAATGACCAGGCAAAAAGCAAAAGACCCTTGGCTTGAGTCTGACAGTAGGGTCCTGCAAAATATGACGGTTTGTATTGGCTTGTTATCATTGTCCCTATGATAATACTAAATAGCGGGTATATGATGGTATATACCCTATTGTCAGACACACCTTCCAAACTTAAATGGCAATAATTGAGGGGCCAGGGTATACCCCATTGCCAGAATTGCTTCTTCTGCCGGGCCGCCAAGTTCAACATGTCTGGACGGACGCATCATCATCGGCGGCTTCTTGGAAACGGCCAGGGCTTATTGCTTGAAAAGAACTGGTGGGCAGTGGCAAGGCTGCTCTTTTCGGCGGACGCACCAGCTTGCCTTTGATCTTGCGATCTTCAGGGGCCTTTCAGTCACGACTTCACATTTAACGCCAGGACTGCGTTTTTCATTTTTTTTTGCAGCGTTCAGGGGCTACTTAAGAGGAGGGTAGATTTGGCGATGAGACTGCCTCAGCCAGACTGTTAATTCAGCACTTGCATCGAGAAGGGAAGTCACTTGCAGAATGGCCTGACCCAACGGCCGCTTACCCAAAGGCCGCTTAAGAACAACCCCAGGGCGCATTTCATGCTGGTTTGGATCCTTTTTTGACCTTACTATTCCCTATACAAAGGGTGTGCAGTCAGGTTCACCAGAACCCTTAGTTTGGCAGACCAGCCAAATGTGTCTGACGGTACAAAAACATCTGGGGCACCTTGCGTCACCACAAGTTGGTAGAAAGCTGAAGCGTGCTGCGCAGTTCCACTATCATCCCCTATCATCAATGACCCAAGCTCTTGGAAAGTGCTTGAAAGCCCACCAACTGCAACATCCAGAAGCAGTACCTGGCTTCAACTGACAATGAGGTACCCCTAAATCCACTAGTTCATCACTACTCTGAAGGTTTCCTAAAATGGGTGGTACCCTCAAATCATCCAAAATTAGACCATTTTAGTCGTGAAACGTACCCACATTTTAGGACACCTCCATTTGCGGCTATCCCCCCGCAGCCACCCACAGTGCCACAAGACTTGGGCCACTGGGACATCATCCTCCCAACCATTCCCTCGGCCCTCGGCCCTGCACCACTTCCAAGGGCAGGAGACGCCATTGAGCAGATCGGGTCGGCGCGGCATTAGAGTTTCTGCAGTTGAAACACCAAAGCAAACATCCGGCGTGGATGAGGACAATTTATCACCCCTGAACGGGCTTGTGCGCCAAGCCTCGCAAGCTTGAAGAATGAGCTGCCACAGAGTAGTCTTAAAGAAACTGCGGCAGTGCAATCATTTCTTGGAAGCCACTCTGCAAAGGGCCTTGCAAGGGCCTTGCAAGGGAACCTGGGAATGTGGCAGCAACTATGCAAAATCGTTGCAAGGGGCATGTTGGAAACGCATCATCAAAAGAGCTTCACCTCAGTTAGGCGCGGAGCTGTTAATGGCTTCACCTGCCAATAACGCGGGCCATGCCAAAAACTGGCTTTCGACTCATGCTTTTGGAGGCGTTCGGGACCAAATACCATGCCATTTACACATAAAGACTGCAAGTTGGCTAGAAACAAACGTTCCCCACGGATATGGACTTTACTAGTTCTTCATCTTAAGCCAAACCGTACATTGAAATCAAGTCCCTAGTTCCAAGTTGCACCACAGCCATCCTCTAAACAATCAAAGGCACAAGACACTTTGACTACAGCTCGCAGGACACTCTGCCAATGATCATGTGACGGGTCCGAGCTTTGTTCAGCTTCGAAAGCGGGGAAGTTTCACCAACCGGAAAGCTGTGGCTGCACAAAGCTGCCGCACAGTTCACGGATTTTCTCGGCTGAGCAGACCCCAGAATTGCATGGAAACGCCAGATATATCGAACTTGAAAGCTTTCAATCCTGCAATGTTTCAATCTTGAAGCTCCAAACAGTCAAGGACACCATTCTTCACTCCAGATCTTTTGAGACCCTGGCAGCTTGAACATCCAATCAGTGCTGGCTGATGCGCTGGAGTCATGTGTTTAAATGTTTCTACATGGTTTTACCATACAAACAGGTATGGTACCCCCAAAACGTAATACTTTTGCCCATGCTTGATAAGGATACTTTTCATGCTGGGGGACGGGCGAGATTGGTTTTACATTTACATCACTGAGGCCGTGCGACTGTGAGGACCGTTTGAATGGATGGGAAGAACGTGGCTATGGACCAACGTGGTACCCACAATGCCACAATGGATCCGCAAAACGCTGGTCCTGCTGAGTAACCATCGATTTCTTAGGGGTACAACATTTTGAGCCATTCCCATCTGGGCCTGCGGATAGATACAAGACAATGACCTCCCGCCGCGGACTCTTCCACAGACAGGACATAAAGCACACGTCATCTATCTGGCTCTCAGATATTGCAAGGAATTCCACATGTACCGTGGGAAAACATCTCTAAGTGGATATGATGTTCCATGTCCATCCGCGTGTTCATCTTGGCCGCAAAACCTCCAGGTATGAAGACTTCGCACCTGCAATCCAAGAGCTTATGCTGGCCATGGTTCCATCACTGTCCATCTAAGAAATGTTCAACATGTTGCAGTGAAACATGCCAGAAGCGTTCAATATTGAGGTATTGCATTTGAGCGGTGTTTTTGTCGTTAAAAGTTCAATACGCTGATGGGGGGCTTGCTAGAGGCTACGCACGACATCTATTCGGTGTTCGCCCGAAGGTTGGCTTTGCGCGGTTTCGCAAGGCATTTTTGACTCTGCGAACTGGTTTCCCTGGAGCTGTTGCAGATTTATTCTTTATTATATATCTGTTTTCATGAGATGCCTTCACATGTGTCAAATCTAGAAGCCTATGTACTTCAAGAGGCTTCGCAAGCCTTCGCGGATTGACGTGTATCAAACATTAGGATTTTTTTTCACCCAACACACTCAACACGCTGCATAAAGTCTGCCAACTTGCGCCATGATGATGGAAAATGCACTATCCAACTGCCTGGCCTGGTCGCTAAAGTGGTCATTTGAAAATGGAGGTCAGGCGTTTTAACCAAATGCTTCAATTCCCATGCCTGCCAAAAATCCCGGTGGTTTGACCACGGCACAAAGCACTGCCAAATCCGTTTCAAAAATCTCGGCAAGCGACGCGCTTGCCGAGCACAGTGCAACTCGGTGTGTCAAATGCCGCTTTTTAACTGAACCTTCCAAGACATTTTACAGAACGTTTCGCAGTATTTTTCGGAGACTATCCGTTTTTTGGAGAGTTTTTCTGGATGGAAATATAGCCCATGGGCGAGGAACATCAGCACCTTTTTATCTTAAGGTCCTCCTGGTGTAGCGTTTGCACATCATCTGGGAATTGATGTTCTCTTCAATCCCTTCATAGCACCAAATCTCTAGTCACATACTTTTTGCAGGCACACTTTTTGATCCTTCTTTGTGCCCCAGTGCCTGTTCGATATGCAAACTGATCTTACGTCATGTAAGCCGAGCACAAACAATAGACCGCTCCGAGCACAAAATTATTTTGTTTCGCTTTATGCACCGCAACCCTGTTCTAGACATGATGCAAAGAATCCGCACATGGGGCGCAAATAGGCCCAAAATCCTGTTCATGAGCGCAAATTCCAAAAACGTAACTTAATACTGGCTTTGCCTCGAGCACATTTTGAAGAAACGTAGAACAAACATTTGGGAGCGACTCCCTTTTCAGGACGTCATGCGAAAGAAAACATGACTTCGGCCACTGGAGCGGAGACATCACTCGAACCTTATCCGAGGACCAGCAATTTGTTGTTGCCATTGTACGCAAGATCATCCATGTCCTTTTTGGGTGCCAATAAGTTTGAGACCATATCCTGAGGTCGAAACCAACGGACTGTTGTGGCGGTCCACATGCACTGCAAAGCTCAAGCAAACTCAACGAATCAGCTTTTGGACCCACTTGGCATCATCGACTTTGATAATTTACCACACAAAAACCGCAGACTGGAATTTTTTAGGCATCAAAGATGCCATCAAATTTGGGTGTTTCCTGTTTCGGACTGTGACATTCTGGGCCGGTCCTATTTTCATCTTTCCAGTCCGTGTCTCGTGAGTCTCGTGCTGCGGCAGTTGATCAGCTCAGGGAATACAGCTGAATATATTAAGGTGATTCTTCATTGGCGTCTAGGAGGCTACCAGTTGAGATTGTACCATGTTTATCAAAGTTGATCATGTTTCTCAGGCTGCAGAACATATCTTTGAGCCTTAATTTCGTCATGAAGAAGTGGCTTGGCGATTTCAATCTCCACCTCAATCCATTCCATTCCATCCACCATGGCAAACGAAAGCGAATCGATGCCTGCAACGCTTCTGACGGAGTCTAAAAGATCCAATCCTGACCATTTCCAACTTGGTAACATTGCACCCGCAACTCTTCCTACCCCAACACAAGTCATGGACTGGCTTCATTTGCAGTGAAGAAATTCTGGCCTCACTGCTTCGTCTTGCCGGAGTGACAAGCACAACCTACAGGATGGGGCCCCCAAGATAGCTAAGTTGCCTTATAAGTGGCTTAACTATGGTTTATGGTAGATATAACTATAGTTATTGGGGGTTATAATGGTTTATAAACATAATTATAACATCTTATAACTGGGGGCCCCCATCCTGTAGGGAAGCAACCTATTCTTGATAAATATTGATGATACCCTTCCATCCTAAAGGTGGGGGAGAGAGACACACCTAAAATCCTAAATTGGTCAAGCCAATTACGTTCCATCCGATCCCTAAAGTATACCATCTAGGCAGCCATGTTGGGCATTGAGATGTTGGGTATTTCTGTGTTGTGAATGAACAACAAGAGATCGATAAAGGGCCCGGCTCTGGATCGAAGTCAACGAGCCCCAGTGAAATCCATCGTGGCGGAAGCCAAATTGTGCCTTCAGCTTGGAGCTTCCAGCGAGGCTGGACCGTCGAAGACTCTTCCGCAATGCTGGGACTGGTGGTCTCCATTTTGGAGCTTTAAGCCACGACCATCTCTGGGCTGCATGATATGATTTGTTATATTTGTTGATGCAGCACTGAGTCAGTTCACATGGATGGAACCCCAACTGTTCCCCGATGAACTGGGGTTCCAAAGTTCGAGACGGTCCCAAAAATAGATCCTTTATAGGCTGTTTTGAAGTTGCTCCGAAAATAAAGTTCGAACAAATATCGGTGCTGGGTGTGCTGATTTAGCTTTTTGTACAGCCGCTCAAACCTCAAGCACACCTTTTTCGTGTCAATACTTTCCGTATCTTCCGAACGAGCTGTGTTCTCATTGCAGTACATTCATGCTGTGTTGGTTTTCGTGGAACATTGACAGCAAAGCATAGTTTTTCCCCGCGTTTAGCTTCAACTTCTTGTGCATTTTCTGTGAATCGAAACCAGTCAGCCAAACCCTAGCGGCTTGCACTGAGCGCCGACGAGCTACCATCACAGTGAGCTGCAAAGGATCAAGAATTGACACAGGACTTTTCGGAGGCCATCGGATGCTTTGAAGTCATAAATTGAAGCAAGTCCAAGTGACAATTCTCGTGAAATTCAACAACAAACATTAGCACACCTGGTGATCCCTATTTCTTGGACATGATTCTTTCATGTTCTTTCTATGCCAACAATGGAGCACGCTTCACTTTGAAAGTCTGGTCACTTCTTCAAGGGACCGGTGAAACGACAACGGGATCTCAACGGAACTGGGAGCAATAGATCAGTTTACCCTGATCGAGCTGGTAGCTATGGACATCCCCTCCGTCAATGGCAGTATAGTTGGGTAGTTCTGCTGGGAATTCCGGGAAACTTGAAATATGTTTTCATGTGTTTTTCCCAGAACCTAAGAACACCATTTTCCAAGAGCCACTTCGGTCACTGCACAACCTCTGGTGACTGGGTGGCGTTCGCATGAACACGGCATGGATTGGGACGTAAGTGCCCGGTCCATCAGCAACCTTCCCAGCGGCCAGTCCTCAGAAATGGTAGGAGTTTGTTGTAGTTTGTGCTTACTTTCTTAGGTTATCCATCCATGTCCATCCCATATGGGACGTTGCCGACGTTGCCTCACCACAAAAATGAGCCGCCTGAGCCAAGTGTCAGACCAATTTGGTCATCTGAGTAGTGCTTTTTATTGTCGTCTTTGGATGACCCGTAGCATACAACCTACGCAAACGCTTCCACCGAGCCTATGCCAGGTAACCTATGCTACGGGTAGGCTTTATGATTGCAGGAATGGACTAAACGGTCTAAGTGTTATAAACGGGTGTCTACCCTAGGCTCAAACGAGCCTACGCCAATGCGCAACCTATGCCATCTGCATGGTATCTGAGATTCGGCACTGTGGTTGCTTCAAGGGCAATGTTTTTTTAGATAAGCACTGCTGGCAGATTTGTTTTGGTGACACATCTGGACAATTCTCGGAGTGGAGTCCAGTCGTCAAATCCAGTCGCACGATGTCGCACCCTGACCTTGATAATTCGACAAAATTCATATACACGGCGCCCTGGAGTAATTCGACATCCAGCATGGGCTTTGAACTTGGACTGCTTGGGCTGCTTGGACTGCGGACTGAAGCTGACATGGGGAGACATGTCATCTGGTTGCAACATGGATGCGGCAAGGCAAACTTAGAGGGATCCAAGCTGCGCCAGCTGGATCTCGGTGTGACTTGTTTGTCTCTTTATCTCTTGCAAGGCCGCAAAATTGGAGCCTTTTTCAGAACCACTTGAGTCGAACAGTGTGTGCCGTGGGACCGATTAAGGTGTTTTCAAAGCACCTGAAACAGTCTGAAACAGCTGAAACCGGACGCAGTGACGGCGAAGTATGCTAACTTGAGCTACTTGCTGGCACAGCTTGTACCTCAAATGTCCTAAAAATGCTGTGCACCGCCTAAAACCTGCAGGCTCATGGTCACGGAACTTTCTGTAGACTGGACATGTGAAGGCAGAATCGCAACTCACAGATCGTGGCACACAGATTTGGTCGGAGAATCTTGGAATCTTGCCCGACAACACGCTAAAACGTCCAAAGGCTGCGACACCCTCAAGTAGCTCATGGTTGAATCAACAAGCAGAACAGTGCACATGCAGATCCCTTGGAACTAATCTGAACTAAGCTGAACTAAGCTGGTTGATGGTGTCATCCCTGAAAAATCCGACGTCGGCAATCCTTCTCCCCAGATGCAACTCGCGCCAGCGGTTCGCGGTTCAGTCACATCGAGTCAGCCACAAAACCTTCATCGAGAAGATCAGGACCTTCAAGCCATGTCATGAAAACAGCATCGACGTGGATTCTGGACCTCCTAAGGTGACTTATATATCTTATATAACTCTGAGATGGGCCAGATGGGTGGATTTTAAGGGCGCCATTTTGAATTTCAGGTCATGGAGACTTCGGCCAGTTTTTTTGTCCTTTTTGGCAGCAAAAGGCATGTGTTCTTGGAAATGTGTTTTTTATATTTTGTCTGACTTTTGTTCATGTCGTGCTCGCATGTCTCTGAAAGTGCTCGGGACAAGTTACGCATTTTGCTTACCACTTCCCGGTTTCAGCAACAGTTGCGCAGGTTGCAAGGGTGACAATGCGGAAGTTGAAGTTCAAAATCTCTAAAAATTCTTAACGCTTTGAACTTCCAAGACCCTGCCAAGAGATAAGACCAACAATGGCTCTGTGGTGTGTTGCAAAAATGGTGAAGATAGGTGAGAAAACCCATCTATATCCATCCATCTGGTCATTCAACTGGTCATTTCTGGCTGAAATAGCATTGATCCGCGCACTGGCAAAGCCCTAAGCTTCCGCAATCTGGGTGAGATTTGGGGAAGGACATGGCTGGATGCTTAGAGTAGCAACCAGAAGTGAACTTCTCAAAGTCTCATTCGGGGCTTAGTGGATATAATGTGCCAGTTTCTGGCTGTGGGGGCTATTTTCAGACCCTTTTTCTCAGACAAAAACTCCGAGGTTGGATCCTCACAGCAACCGCAAGCAGGGACGTGGCTGGGAAGTGACTCTGCAAATGCACCTGGCTAGCGATCCAGCATACCCACCGCTCAAAAAGATATTGTTAAAATTGAATCGATTGTTTATCTCGATTAGAACCAAAAGATCTGGTTAGATTTGGTTTAAGGGAAGAGTTCTGGCACTATTTCCCTTTTGCACCCTTTCCGTGCAGCAAGTAAACAGTTCCGCATCCAGCACGAGCAAAGTGGAACAGCCGGTCCGTCCCTCATAGTCGACAAAAAGCACATCTGATTTCACCCACATGTCAGACCACAGCAACAAAAAGCTTTTTTGGGGACTTGCAAGTGGGTCTTCACTTGTATCTACATTTAGATCTTAACATATCTTAAGTTGGAATCCAGCTGACCCCACACTGTGATCTTGACCCCCTGATCTTCCTGAAGCGCCAAAAAAACCTCGTTATCGGATGCGTCGAGTGCGCCGAGTGCTTAAACAGGGGTACAATGTGTCATCAAACATCCCGTGCCGGATTTCGACATGAAAATGGGAGAAAGGAAAAACATTCGGCGTTTGGGGTATACTCCATTCCCAAAGTGATAAATTGTGCAGATTTGTGCAGGACATTTTGGATCGATGTCAATTCCCGGCAACTGGCATCAAGATCCTGACGATTCGAAGAGATCTTCGTCTTGAGCCACGATCCCAGAACCATAGCTGCTGGTCTGAAACCATGCCGAATTGACTGAACATCTATACGCACCTACGGAAAAAGCGGGTGAATGCAATCTTAAGATACTTTGATATCTAACCTCTGGCATAGAATCTTTCAGCAATCCCAGCATTTTTTGCTGGGAAACAAGTTCAAGGCGACGTCTTACGACATAAAGGATAGTTCAATCTCAAGACTTTGACGAATTACGACACCTTTTTATGTATGACATCTGATGTTTGACTTCATCCACAAGTGGATTTGGGCGTGATCTGAGAGACCTACGCTTGAGAGACCGAGTGGTTTCACTGTTTCAAGACATGACAACAGATCCCTGGACACTCCGGTGACCCGTGGCCGTGAGCGTCAGTGTCAGTTTTTGGGTTTTGTCAGTTGTGTCGCTGAAAAGAAGAAGAACTTCAAAGATTTTCAGAGGTTTCAACAGTTGCACTTCCGGCCCTGGCAACTTTGGTAACTTGGCCAATGCGTCCCCCAGCAACTCCGAGGGACAGGAGGCGTCGAGCTCACTGGAGCTGTAGCGGCTAAGGTGTAGGAAGATGGGTCCTTGAGCGTCCAGGGCTGGTCCAAGGGCACCAGAGATAGCTCATGGTTGGTTTAGATTGGTTGAATACCAATGTAAAACCAATATTATATAATATATAACTCGAATTTATGCAAGAGAGCGCGAGAGAGAGAGAGAGAGAGAGAGAGAGATATACCTTGAAATTCATACTACCAAAATATATTGGTCGTCTGTTTCTTCGAAAACCAGGCGTTCCACAAAAAACACATACCAACTTGATGAAAACTAGGCGATATGCGATGAAAATAGGCGATGCGTCTGGCCTTCCATTGGTTCTACCTTAAATCCAGGTCACTCCTGCTTGTTTATGTGGGTGCTATTTCTGACTCCTATACTGACTACTTTTTATCTCGATGCCTTTCAAAAACTACAACGGACAGCTACTATGTGTAAACACAAGCCAAAAACCCAGTTTTCTGGATTTGCGGGCGTTTGCAGGTTTTTGCGGGCGTTTTGCGGATTTTTGCGGGATGTTTGCGGTGCGTTTTGGTTTTTGTTTTTTCCCCACCTGCCAGGTGAGGGTTGTTAGATTTTATGTCAGTTGCCTCCTCCTCCTCCTCCTTCTCCTCCTTCTCCTCCTCCTCCTTCTCCTCCTCCTCCTCCGCCTCCTCCTGCCTCGT
>Ga0126342_10012975_pt1 | contig 14808 bp, 15 predicted proteins | sample Cyp1metagenome_FD_92528 | JGI IMG/M metagenome (GOLD analysis project Ga0126342, IMG submission 92528) | Coral microbial communities from Lord Howe Island, Old Settlement Bay, Australia - Cyphastrea 1 metagenome | ecosystem: Host-associated > Invertebrates > Cnidaria > Coral ... | reverse complement strand
TTTTGGGCCCCCCCCCAGCTAAAGCTGATATAGCGACTGCTATATTAACAAATGTGATTGAGCATTTAGTGTAGCTGTTTGCCCCCCAATAAGCACGCCTTCACCGCCAAAGCGGTGTGGGCGAATTTCCATGGCAGGCTTGGAGCGATTGTTGGGTCCAATGGCCAATGCAGTTCTTGGTCATCGACGTAGCTTTGACAAAGAGCGCGGAGACCAAGTAGTCCAGGTCAACAAAATCTGGACCGGACGAAGACACAAATTCACCAGAAACTCTTGATGCTCCAGTCACTACTCGCATGTCTCATGAGAGTCTAATTCAGATTTGTTCAGCAAAAATGTCGCACTGCGCATAGCTGTGCAGGATCTCCCAAGAGCTCAGTGGTGAACAGATGCGCGATGCTGCCAAGCGCAGAGCAGAGCTGAACCGCGCACGCTGGTCACAGGAGCGACCCCCATTGATTTGATGATTTGCGACTGACTTCAATATATTGCAATATAATACAACATACGTTATTAATATGATTTTGTAGGTTTATTTGTATTTATATATGTTGATATATGTATGTATATATTGAATGTTGACGTTAGTGGTATTGGTTGACACACACACACACTTGCTCAGAAATATCTTATCGAATTACTGTTGTGGAGTGCATCGGGCGTGCACAAACAATCCCCTAAAGTCTGACAGGAGAAATTGGATGGCTTGGCGAGAAAACCAATGTAGAAGAATTCTTTCTTTGTTCTTGCAAAAAGCAACTGTTCCATCTGACGAAGTCAGCAGTAAATCAGATTGCGAAAACCGTACAGTGGATTGAAACCTGTTGCAATCGAAGTTCTGAGGAAGGTCCTGATACAGCATTGTCCATTATGAAGAAATGGAAAACCAAACGACATGCCGGTACTTGGCTTAGCCGGTTGCCATTGACGAGAAAATTGGTAGCAGGTACGTCGATCCAGCGTCCCAGATCGATATCACAGAATGTCATAGCCGTCTTCGTTGGCTGCAGAACTATGACATTCCCTGCAGCCCCCTGCAAGTATAATTCAGAAGCGAAAACCACGAAAACCAATCATCATCGAAACAAAGGAAGTTTTACATCTTTTCAGATGGTCCACACACACACTGAGAGATGTTGGTGAAATCATTCACGGTTTCGTACAGTGAACCTGGTATGACACAGAGGACAAAAGTCGTTTGGCATGTCGGCAGCCACTGCCTACAGCCTCAGAAAAACAACTCACATTCAACATGGAGGCCTGGTAGTGTTTTTCGCATCGAACTGATATGTCTTGGTACGAATCAGGTAGCTAAACCGGATGTCCTGGTAGAAGGCAGGTGACTGCGAAGGTCATGCATAGGAACTCTCCAAACTGCCAAACTACTGTAATGCCTTGCTTCACATTCACCCTGAAAAGCTATCATATTCAAAGTGATGCTGCTTAGCCATACGGGATGTACCAACTCATTTTCACAATGTTTTCAAATTTGAAAAGGTGGCATAGGTCCTTTCGTGATCGTCCAGCGTTGCACAGCATACCTCAGGCTCTTCGGAACATCTTGGATCACATCTACAACCACACCACTTCCATGCCCCGCACCCAGCACGTGAAAGGGGACCTTTGGCGCCTCCCCAGATCGATTTTGCACAAGCTATGTCCTCTAAAAACTGCCATAGTACTGGTACAGTGAAGCAAATTATATCAAGCTATGTCAAGTTATGAAGATGCTGCAAACTGGAGTCCAAAGTTCTAGTGAGTCACATCGGCATCTTCCAAGGCAGCGGCTTACCTCTGAGATCAACTCCGAATCGGAGGACCTTAGCTTTGCGACCAGGGCAAAAAGAAGCTTTGTGCTGTTCAGGCTGTTGAGGGTCTTTCCACAGCAAGTTGCAAGCAAGTTGCAAGCTAACGCATTCTATGGGAGTGCAGCCTCCTTGAGCGAATCGATCTGGCCCTAGCATGTTGAATCATGTCGAATCATGTTGAATCATCAATCCACTTTCAATCCACTTTTGTTGCACGTGATCCGCATCTTTGATCGACGTGACGACATGACTCGACGTGGTTTTCGTAGGACAACTCTGTCTTGGGCTCTTTCGCCTCCTCAGTGCTCCCGCCGTTTGGTTCTGAGATCCTTGAGACGATCCTTGAGATATCTTGAGATCATCGTAATGAACAGATAATGAACATGTAATGAACATTGGATAAGATTTGCATCATTTTGTGAAGGCTGGTGTCCAGAGAGATTTGTTGGGACAATCTGCATGCTGTCAATTCGGCTTCCTATGGCTCCTTCCTTGTGAATTTCAGGACGCTTGCATACACTTGCCATCTTCATTGTTATCGTACATTATATATATATACACATACACAATGTGATCATGATGATTTAATGATTATCATAGTTGCATCTGCCATCCATGTCTAAGGATTGGCTTGGGGTCCAGACAGGGGCCAAATGCCCAGTTCGCTTGGCTTTCGGATGCTGTCAGTAGTGATGACAGTCGACAGTTTGAACTTCCTACTTCACTTATGGAAAGTGTCGAGCATCTTATGAGACCTAACAGTACCTAACAAGTCTATAGCATATCTTTTTAACCGATCTTTGATCGACATTCCTTGATCAATCTTGATCTTTGCAGATCTTTGATCCACAAAATCCACAAAGCACCCGGCGAATCGGCGAATCGCAGGTCAGATCCTGGAGACGGCCGCAGCCTCAGCGCTGTGTCGCACCGTCGAGATGGCCTGGCAGCATCTGGCAGCATCTGGCAGCGGTGTCTCAGGTGAAGACAAGAGCGATCCCTGGCACAACCGGCACAACCGGAAATCCGAAAGCTTTGGCAAAAACGATCAGAAAGAGCTTAGCTGTGCCTTTCTGGCCATGATAACGAATGTGAGCTTTACCGTCTAAAGTCGACTCGATTCGCCAAATGGCCAAATGCATCCAAATGCCATGTCATGAGATGTTTTGACGGCTTTGGGACAGGGAATGGAAAAGTGGCAACGTGTCGCAACATGCCACGCTAGCGGGAAACAGCTGCCACGCTATGCTACACCATCCAGCTGAGTCCAACTGTCCAGCTCTGTGCCACTGAGGACACGGGAACAAGCACGTCATCGAGTATGATGAGTTCAAACTCTGGCCACGTGTTGGAAACCCAGGAGTGTAACCAGCACATAACTACTACGTAACTAGTGCAACCTTTGAGTCGAACCAAAGATAGATGTGTTAGAGGATCTTAGAGGGGTGTGAATGATGTGAATGATGTCAATGGTTGAAATGTTATTTTTTAGCTCAGATGTTTTTCCCTATGGCGTTCTATGTCGTATATGTCGTTCTTGAAATGTTGCTTGAAATGTTGACCCAAACACCGGAAGCTGGACCATCCACCAAGGCCGAATTCTGCAAGCTTCAATCCGGAGCTGCTGATTGGCGGGATGCCACAGCGGAACCCAGGGCCAAACAGGTCCCAAATATTGTGATATATTGTGATATATTGTGATCATTTGTAATCCAAAGAAATCATGACAGAGTAAGACATACCGTAGATATGTTCCATTCTTTTCCAGTCAGAATCATCGTGTGATTTAAGAAAGGGATTAGACAGCGTGCGAAATGCTTATTCCTATGCCAAGAATGTGTATCCTTTGTGTCAGTGTCTGTGTGTCTGTGTGTGTGTGTGTGGGTACATGTTTGTATTTCAATGCCAGGCAGCTGTTCCAGCATGGATCAATCAAATGATCAAGTCTAGTCAGATGAGTCATTTCTGCGTCAATGCTGCACCAATCTTTGCTCCGAGGTGAACGAAGGCATTCCTTTGAGGTTGAGGCGTAGCTGAGATACGATCGAAAACTGAGACCCCAGAGTCTGCGAGTTTGGAGTTTGGTTTTCTTTCTTGTTTTGTTTTTCGTCTACAAGGAAAGTGCCGTTTTTCTCCCACTTGGAATGTGCTTCGCTATCTCACAGTACTGGTGGAGGAAGTGGACATTGACGCCAATCCTCCAGCCCGACGACGTGCCAGCAAACTGCCATTGAGTTTCAGAGTGTCAATTCCGATACAAACTGGTTTTTCTGTTAACACCATGGTTGGGAATATGGAATTTGCATTGAATTCCTTCCTTTGGCGGAATCGGTTGGTTTAAATCTTGTTCGGGTACAGAAGAACTCTGGACCTTCCACAAATCTAGCCCTTTAGGAATCGACGAAATTACGATGCCAGGGAATTTTTGGCCTTGCTGTTGCTCACCTGTTTGGGAACCGACCTGTGTGACATTCAAGGCCTGCATTGGACAGAACTGAAGCAGTCAGCGAGACTGATGTGCGAATGCCTAGTGATCTGTGCAATGTATTGCGAACTCCTCCAAATGTCCTCCACATTTCGCACGTTTCTTGTATGTTTCTTGTATGATTCATGATTCTCTCGTTTCCTGACCAGGTTGTGGTCCAAACTGAAGCGGCGGCGGGGCCTGCTGCCCTCATTGAACGAGGTGCCTTTATGCGCGTTTGTGGTAGGCGTTGAGTTCAGTCAGCTCAATGTCTTGACAAAGCCTGAGCAAACAGGCACAATGGGCACAGAATAATTCGCTGCTATTCTGGTGATGAGGTATGTGTGCAGTGAATTGAAACATTGTTGGAAGCAAAAGGAACAAAGCCAAACAGTCCCTGGTATCATGTGTCACTGCACTTTCCATCAAAAGACCCAAATTGAGAGTCATTGCAGGATGCGTACGGCGAGGACTGCCACTATCACTTCTAACCGATTCTAACCATGTGGCAGAGTTTTTGCTGACGAAGTTAAACATGTCATTACACAGGACTTGCGACATCTTATTCAGCTCCCACTGACATGTCTTTACTTCAGTGCAAATATCATGCAATATCCTGTTTAAATTTTACTTGGAAAACTCCTGGGTCTTTTCCGTTTTTCATGCAGTTTGGTGATTTGTCTGGAACCAAATACACTTGCGACGGATTTTAGATTGTTGTAATACAGGGTACGGTGCCTTTGGCGCATGGTGAAAAAGTTAGGATTGGCCTTGCAACTCTTCTTTTGCAGAGTTTATGACCAAGCAGACAAGGTTGTGTAGCTTAACATGGAGATAAGTTGAGCACAACATCAGATCATATCAGATCTACATAGAGTGCAGGATTTTTTGACGAATGTACTAGAATCCAGATCACCTGCCTTTTCATTTGACCACCTGGTTTGGTCCCTGCAAATCGATTGCAAGCAAAATTGCATGTCGTGTCTTTCACGTGCCGCGAACAAGTTGGGAGCGCAGGTGACTGGGTCGAAAAAACTCACGTGCCAACAGATGGAGAGACCTGGCAAAGGCGCTGGCTGGACTCTACTCCAATCCGAACGGAACCTGTCCCCGCGGAAAAGCGTGATGGGCTACGGTGGGCCATCATTGTGGATGTTGAAGGGAAGTCCGATATCATTGAGCTTCCCGCCATTGTCCTTGATTTGGAAGCAGGATGTGAAGTGTTGCGCTTCCATCGCTGGGTGTTTGTTCGAAAACCTATGAAGCACACAAATCCTAAAAGCAATGCAGTGCCTCTACAGAAGGCCTTGCAAGAGTTCGTTGAAGCTTTGAGGAGCATACCTACGTTTGACGAATCCCGCGCACTCATGGTCCATTGTGGCGACTTCGATGCAAAAATGCTCATGAAGGCATGGGAGGAGTGTGCCCAATATTCGAACTTCTGCGATGCCTTGTCTTTCGATCTCCCTGATCTATTTCAGAAATGGTGCAATGTGAAAGACCTGGTGTTCAATGCAGTCGTACGGACAACTTCGAACGAGGAAGAGCAGGAGGCTTTGGCAGAAAAGATGGACGGGATGAACAGATTGGCATCTTTCCTACAAGTCCCAAGGCCGGAGAATAGCAACTTGACCTTGCACCACCTTGGCATGTACGACACAGATTCTCGGGAAGCATTATTATTAATTATTGTATATTATTGTAAATTGTGACCCATGAAGTAGAGTCGTTACAATTATGATTTGTTCCTTTGATCCTTTGTCAAACTTTTCTTTATCTTTTGTCTACACTCTCCAAGAGCAAGAACTGGTCATTGCAGACCGAGGAGTACATTGCACTGATCTTCCTGTTCTCCCTCGGGCAGAAAGGCTATCCTTTAAAGTTTCAGCCGACTTCCGAATGGCAGAAAGGCAGAGATAGACTACTTCAGAGAGACTTGATGCCAACAAACAAGCATGTCCGGCTAAAGAACAAGCTTCCTGACGAGGTCCTCACGTTCTTGCAAAAGTCAGACGGAAAGTTTAAGAAGGAAGATTTCGATCCTGGACATCTGAGGTTGCTGCAGAACACGAATGAAGAGCAAACGTCTGCAGCTCTGGCGTATTTGCTTGACATGATGAACAAACATAATCCTCGTGAAAGAGGTCTGCCCATGAACAAATGGATTGGAGGAGTTCTCAGGAAATGGATCAAAAATACCACATAGAACTTCGTTCGCGCCATTTCACGCCGAAAACTCTGTGGCCCAAAAGCCAGTGTGTTCGTTCCGAAAATGCGATGGACGCGACTCTGGAAAGGTCAAGTCTCACGGCTCCATACCTCCATGCCTGACGGCGAGCAACGTGGAGAGAGTTGACTGACCGGCAAACAGCAAACATTTTTCAATTTTTTCGATCATTTTTCAAACATGTTCTCAGCTTGTTTCAGCGAGGAAAAAATGAAAAACGGCAGGCGAGCACTTGGCGTTTCTGCTGAATCTTGGCGTGCTGAAAGCACATGACCTCCATGGTTTGTCAGATTTGTCAGGACCCTGCACCATCGGCATCGGTTCGGATGCAGGTCAGGAGGGTGAGGTTGAGTGGGCTGTTTGAGAGTTGCCCAAGTTGATCAAGCTGCGCTCGAGAAGAGGATTCAGTTTCTGGAAAAATAATGCTATAATTTGTCCTATATGTTTCTATACAGTTTTCCGTCATGCTGCGTGCTGTTCATTTCCACCCATGACGCTCTGCCAGGATGAGGAGCCTGTGCCAGGTGTGCCATTTGCCCGAGAGGCGAGATATGGCGAGATATGGCGAGATGTGGCGACGGGATTCCAAGGATTTGCTGAGTAATTTACTCTGGGAACTGGGAGTACTGGGATCGATCAGGGTTTGGCATGGCCCCTAGCATGGTCAATGTCTAGTAGTTTGAACAAAATGCATTCCAGATTGAGGTCCATCTTTGAACTCTTAATGTGTGCAAGTTATGCCGCTATGCCTATGTATTTTGTTCGATTTGCAATAAGCAGAGCTTTGCTATAGTTTGAAATATGCAACCAACAGAGCGCTTTGTCTCTCACGGGAGATACTGGAGTCAGGTAGCTCATTTCGAAGAGGGCACTGGAGAGCCCTTGCGCACAGCAAAACGCAGGGGCCCGAGCACAATAAAAAAAACTCATAGTTGAAGCATGATAAGCGTGTTGAAGTTCAGATGATTTGAAGGTTGGAATCAGCACCGCAGAGACCTGTGCAACAGATGCAACCGTCTAAATTTGAACATCCATGGTCCTAAGGTCGGGAATGGCGGCCGCCAACACCACACCCTGCGCAATCTACAGAGGTGCAATGTGGCGTGGCTTCGTCCCGGACGTTTGACGACATTGCAGACCAAGCCGAAAAGGATAGAATTAGATAGAATAAGCATCCTCGACCCTCCAAATCCTAGGAAAATATAGGTGTTTTCGGAGTTTGACCTATATCGACTGATTTTACCCAAAACACCTAGATACTACTTTGGTCTTCGATTTTAGGACTTTGATTGCATGTTTTTGGGCTTGGTGAGACAAAGGTCAAAAAATGTTTGCAGCGCCTCAAACGACTAAGGGAAAAATCCGCAAAACCTCGCAAAAGAAAAAACGCAAAAACCCGCAAATCCTGAAATCTCGTTGTTTTAGGTAGTTTTCGGATTTTTTTAGAGTTCCAAAATTCCTCACGTTTTGTGAACGGGGGCGTAGTGCTGAGATTTTCCCAGAAACATACATGTTTGGAACAAAGTGAATCATTTTTTGGGTTGTTTGACCTATCTTCTTAGAACGACCATTTTTTCCTCGGAAGGGGAGGGTCGAGGATGTTTTTGTTGTTTTTCATCTGCATTCAATTCCGAAGTTTAAAACAAAACATTCATTAAATTTATCCAAACACTATCGGACTATGTCAGACTTGATGATCCATTCTGAGTCTTGAAGGGACCTGATTGGTATGGGAGTATGCCACACTGCCAGGCTGCAAGACGAACGAACCCTGCTGCCCAACGGGCCTTCAAGGAACGACTCGGTTTGCAGGCCCCGGATAACCTCGGGAGACTTGGGACTTGGACCTTGGGTTTCCTGCAGCATTCCCGTTATACATCCTTCAAACGGACCCAACGCATTCCCGTTGCACATTCTTGATCATTAAATATCATTAAATTCTTGATCATTCTTGCTTCTGCAGAGGCTCCTCAAAAGCGTGGTTTGAAGTTCGACTGGTTAGGCGCGGAATTCAATCGCTACTCGCACTACTCACATGCTCCTCACATGCTCCTCACATTCTCAAGGTCAAGCCGGCACCATCACAGCACCGTCACGATGCTAAGATTTGTCATGGCATGTCATGGCACAAAAGATGGAATCAGACGACTCTGTGGGATGAAAGGATGAAAGGATGAGAATAGGATGAGAATAGGACCGGATAGGATTCAAGGCATGTCACACGAGTCTCAAAAGCGACTTTGACGCAGAATGTCACGCCAGGATGGGGCTCCTAGCAGAGAAGAGAAGAGGTTGGACGGGGACAGACGAAGTAGCCAAGTCTTCAAGTGGCGGTTGAAAGATGAGGGATGGCGGCTACGATAAATGACAAGATTGAGAAAAGACAGGAAGGAACAGCTCGATGTTCAGAATGCCCTCAGCATGTTCAATCGCCTGTTAGAACAGGAGAGGATTTTCGGCCAATGCCGAAATGTGTACATATGGCTGTGCCAATGCTAGGTCAGTTTGGATCCCTCAGCATAAAGTGTGTAGCAACTTCTAGGCCCCTTTGTAGTGTACCAGTGCACCACTTATATCAATTGTCAAGCAATATCCTGTTGGTATCCAGCGGATTGTTTCACTCCAACAGCTGTAAAAAAATGGACAGCTGAGAGAAAATGAAAAGCCTCACGCGCACCAACATTCACGAGTGGCATTGCTGTTCATGTTGCATTAGTGGTTCCACTGGAAGACTGCAAAGATATGTTGATGGACGCAGGTTCCGGGTTTCTTTTTTCAAAACTGATTCTGCGCTCTTCCCTGTGACGCGATGAATTCGGTGCTGATGTTGTTGCACATTTTGCACATGTTGCACATGTTACACATGTTGCACATGTTGCACATGTTGCACATGTTGCACTGCCAGTGCGAATGTGACGCGATAGGCCATGGAGCAACAGAGCATCTCTGTGGCCAAGTCAGGAATCGCCTGCCAGCTGAGGCGCCAAGTTGGCCAAGTGTGGAGTTAGAATGTTAGAAGGACACCCGATTTGGAAGAGAAAACTTGTGAAAACTTATTGCTCTGCAGATGAAACCTGAAGGAAATCCTGTGCATGAAGTGGGACAAGAACTGTCTTTGCGCATTTGCACACGGGTTTATCTACCACAGCCCGCAACGGTTGGCCCATTGTACATCATTTTACTGCACTTTGATATTCAGATCTCCAATCGAAGAAAGGTCCACCACTGTCCACCACTGTCTGCGAGGGCCCGCTGCAGTATCATCGCAGCACAAAGTTGGACACCAGGGGGATGTACCTTGAAAGAGGCGAGAGCCCGGCGAGAGCCCGGCGAGAGTGAAAGCCAAGACTTGACCCTGTCGCATTTTGTTCACATGGTTTTTCGTTGTGCATATTGAAACCTATTGAAACCTATTGACATATATTGACTTTAGTCTGGAATCTCCCACTTGCCTCCAAAATCTTTTCAACACCAAGTCACGTCCACTTCTGAGAGTAGAAACAATCGAAAAATTAGACAGGAAGCGATTCACAGGACAGAGACCCAGAAATGCCAAAGATCGTTCCGATCTTTTGTTGAGTTTGTTTTTGACTGGTTTCTGTGGCAAGTAGCAATGCCCAACTGCAAGCCCTTCACTTTGAGTTTTCGTGAATCTCTTTGTGAATCTCTTCGTGAATCTCTCCATTATTTTCCATCAGCTGTCGTATCTTTCGTCACATTTCGTGTGTCTTCCTGTCGCGTCCCATTTCGTCCCATTTCGCCCCTGTTCAGCTCTCTGGTTTGGCGGAGCCCTTGCTGAGCCGCTTTGACCTGGCATTGGCCCTGCGAAGTCAAGGCGGAACCGTTGGAGTAGCTGTAGCGACTGTAGCGACTGTAGCGGTTTTGAAGTCGCATGAAGTTGAGCCGCCAAAAACGGACTGAGACGAAGTCAGACGAAGTGGCCGAAAGTTGCCGAATGTGTTGCTCCTCAGGTGGCAACGAGGAAGGGATTATCACTTCTATCCTGGATGCCAGTGACCGTGATGCAGGTTGGATCTTCAGTAAATTGTCCTCGTTTATCTCGTTTGCACGCTTTGCATTCAGAAAGGCACAATATTTGGCACCGAAGAACAAACATGTATAGACTGTATCAAAAATGTATAGACTGTATGGAATGACATAGCGTTTTGGTCTTCAAATTTCTCACGAAATACTACAACTGTTTGCTCAACTTTGAAATGTTTCACATGAGAAGCTTCGAGGTCAAGTTCCAGGAAGTTTGGAGCTAGCGCGAGTGAAGGAGCTGAGCAGATGAGCTTTGAAGTACTAAAACCTATAATGTTGCTGTGAACAATACATTGTTTATCATGTTTTATCATTTAGATGCCTCCAAATTGGTTGAATCCTGTTTAACCTCAAAGCTAAACCCCAAAAAGTCCAGAGACGTGTCCATATGTATTCATAATATATCATAATGTCAGGGACTACTAGAGCATACTGTCTTTTAAAAAAACTCAGACTACTTCCAGTGGCGGAGACCCACGGGGGCCCCCAATCATCAGGATTTCATCGTTGTGGCCAAGCAATCTAGTCTTTCGGAGACGGCCTTGGCCCAAGTTGACAGTGAAACATATCATGATTTAGGCCGCTCAATTCCGCAAGTTCTTTTTGACTCAAATTTTGACGTGTTTTTCGAAAAACATCTTATTTGTCCTTGCTGTAATTAATCTTGAAAACAGCATTTCAGTTGCCATGTTAGGCCGATGATGCATCCTCCCTGTTGGACGCATATTACCGGAAACTCCGAAGAGGCGACGCATGCGACGATGAAGTTTCCATTTCCTTAGCAGTAATGATCTCTTCGTCAGTCCTGTACAGATCGATACAGGACACTTTACTGTGTGATCACAGTGTCCTGCAGAAAGTTGGGCTGAAGCTGAGTGTTTCAACTGTTTCAACACCTGATGTTCTACTATGGGATATCCACAGATTTGCATGTCAGCCCAGGCAACACTACTGCAACTTGGCCCAATCAATGATCTGGATGCAATGGCAGGATACCATTGCATACATTTAATTGTTGATGATGTCGATGTACAATGTGCCTCTGAGAAAATTGAACAGCCTCACTCACTAGGGCCACCAAGGGTACTTGAATGAGTTTGAACATTGTGAGTAGCTTTTTGGCGGCCAGCCCAATATTTGTGACGATGTTCAGTTGTTTGGTCATACTCTGTTTCATATTGTGTGTCATACTCTGTTTTTCAACGATTCCAAATGATTCTAAACGTGTTTTTGGATTCGTTGTGGGTGAATTGTACGGTGAAGCAGAGCGACTCCAGGCTGTGCTGTCGCCGCGCCTGTTGGAGAGCCTCATCCGCCTCGCTCGAGCCGGAAGACCCGGAAGACCAAGTCGAGCAAGTCCAAGATGTCCAAGTTCGTTTGTCTCGTTTGTTGTCTCGTTTGTTGTCTCGTTTGTTGTCTTTGACTAGACAACTTCTTTCCAAGTTTGCCCTGTTCAGGCGCATGCGCGGCTCTTGCAGCACGGTCTCTTTGGCACAATTGTTCACACATTGCCATGACACCAGGATAAAATCAAAGGCCAACTCAGGGTTTTGAGTTTCGCCGGGACTAGAATCGGTAAGAAAGGCCCGAGACAAGTCAGCAAGCCCATTTCAACCATTTGCATAGTTGACTAACGTTGACTATTACTTTCTAGTTGTTTTTGTTTGAAGTGGTGAACATTGGGATGTTGATCTTGACTTCAGGTGCTTTCATCTCTTTCCAAGCAGTAGGATCTCACGACACAGCACACAGTGCTGCATCATATTGTCAGATTACATTAATTTTGTGATACAAAATGAATCAAAATGACATCCGATCATTTTGGATGGCTATGCTACAAGCCAGGACTTGTCCAGTGTTGCAGTTATCAGATCAGTTCCCTTCAGTTACCTTCCATTCGCCGATGCCAGATACCATTCGACGTGAAGATGCGATTGCGGTGATTTTTCTTCACCAGGCCATGCCGATGCCGATGCCATTGCTGTGCTTGGCAGAACTGTCTGTGAGAGCTCCCTTTTTGCTCCAGGTTGCATGGAGGAGCCATTCCGAGACGGATCAGGCCAGAGAAATTGCTGTCACATACCTCACTCTTGGCTTGTAATTAGACTAAGAGATGCTAAGAGCAATCTAAACCTGGTGCATGGCGTCACTTCATAATTGCATTCCCATGGTCACAAGAATCAAATAGAATATCATAGAATCACCAGATCCACTTCCAGTTTTTTGCTTCCCAAACTTGTCCTAACTTGTCTCAACTTGAGGTCCTGTTCCATTTTGGCCCGCTTTGTCCAGAGCATCTCTCGCGTCCGAGAGCCCGGAGCCCGGAACCGGAGCTGGGCCCAAAACCTTGGGGAATGCGGCGCAGCCGAGGCTTGGACATGGGAAGCGACATCACATGTCGAAAAGACTACGAGGCGAGGTCACCAGCGGTGTCACCAGGTGCCGTGTCACGTTTGGTGCTGTTAAAACTGTTAAAACTGTTATGTGCTGTTGGGTTGTGCGGTTCGGTTCTGTTGCTTGCAGTGTAGCATGCCATGTCCTTCGGGTCAAGATGACTAGTCCAAAAATTGTTGCACCTTTCTCGTGGATTGAGGAATTTGTCGCCAGTGCCAAGTGCATTGCAAATCTCCATCATGAAAGAAATAGTACTTGTAGCAACTTGTAGCATTGAAAGATCAGTGTTCATACTTTGAGTACATGTGAGGTTGTGGAAGGAGCAATTCTCTGGTTCCTGGGCTTTCACAAGGAGAGAAGCATGCGCGGACACTGCAGCCAGTGTGCGTCTATTTGCAACACAGTGACAGGTTGACAGAAGCCTAAGGACTCAATCTAATCTCACATGGTAAATGATGTAAATGGAATAGTTACATGGCTCTTCGTGTGCAATCTTTCTTGCAAGTGCTCCATGCTCCGACCGTTGGCTGACCCTGATTGCACAAGTTGTGGAACAAGTAGCGAGTAGAGGGAGGAGTTGAATTGTTCTAGACTCTAGGCTCTAGACCCTCTGGACATCAAGGCAGAGTGTGGAGAGTGGGCAAAGTTTGCGACGCAGTTTCTGCTCTCAAAGAGATGCAGTGCTTTGAGCCGAATTCAAAGACAGAAATGAGAGACAAAAGACTTGAAGGATGTTACATGATATGTCAAGCACGTCTTGTTCTCTTCTTGCATAGTATCCCATGTTTCCTGAGCACGTTTTCCAGAGTCTGCCAAAGTCATAAAAGGTAAACCACAAATCATATTTATCAAAGAAACCTCGCTTTCAACTTGTCCAGCAATGGCGCCGGAGGCACGGACAGGGCAATCCGTCACAAGGGACCATTGTAATCATACTTGTAGTTAATGAAGACTGTTTGCAATGTTGACATGACAAGAACGATGGGAGACAGGGAAAAGCAAAACGGTTGTTGAGAACTGTTGTTGAGCTCCAAATAACCAGCACAACTCGTTCACAAATGTCCACAGTGTTCACATCTGTGATTTTGAAGAAAATTTGACCTGACCAAAAATTGAGTGAGTTTGAATTTGTTCAAGTTCCAATATGTTCCCATCAAACTCATTATATTCATTTTGGTTTTGCCAAATGCGTCCAGGATCCTGCGAAGCCGGACCTTCGGGCCGTGGCGGAAGCCCTGGCTGCCCATGCCGGGGGCGAGCACTCGGATGCTGCAGCGCAAGGGCTGCTGCAAGCTCTCGGTGTGCAGGACATGCAGGACGCACGGAACACGGATCAACACAGACTATCAGACTACAAGGAGAATACATAACAGGTAGATGCATGTAGATCATGTCGCCAGTACATATAATGGATATAATGTAGATCAAAGATTGGTCACTACATTAAACCTAGTGTATACATGAATCACATATGAATAAATACACATATAATCGCAAATATGTGTGATATTTATCCCATTTATCCCATCTGAATCTGTGGCAACGTTGGCAACGGCATCTCTGTTTTGCATCTGGCAGGACCCGGCTGAGCGGCCACGCAGCGCCGATCTCCGCGTCGTGGCTGAAGCCTTAGCTGAGCACGGGGAGCACCTGACCGATGCAGCGACGAAGCTGCTGAGTTCATTGGGCTCTCAGGAGCGAACCGACGCACCATGTGGGCCACATGCGACATGTGTCGGGCATGTTGATTCCCCACCTGCCAGGTGAGGGTTGTTAGATTTTATGTCAGTTGCCTCCTCCTCCTCCTCCTTCTCCTCCTTCTCCTCCTCCTCCTCCTCCGCCTCCTCCTGCCTCGTCCTCCTCTCCTCCTC
>Ga0126342_10012974_pt1 | contig 14810 bp, 7 predicted proteins | sample Cyp1metagenome_FD_92528 | JGI IMG/M metagenome (GOLD analysis project Ga0126342, IMG submission 92528) | Coral microbial communities from Lord Howe Island, Old Settlement Bay, Australia - Cyphastrea 1 metagenome | ecosystem: Host-associated > Invertebrates > Cnidaria > Coral ... | reverse complement strand
TATATATATATGTAATGTAATGTAATGTAATGTAATGTAATGCAATGTAATGTAATGTAATGTAATGTATGTACATGTTAAAACACGTTGATATGTGCTAATATTGAACGATTATGATATGCATTATCTATATAAATCCTTAATATAGAATCAATATTGATTGATTATATATAGTATTTTTCTCTGGTATATATATATATAGCAACACATATGGGTTATAAGTTATAAGCATGTGCGTTTGCGTTTTTTTTTTTTTAAATAGGGTTTGAAGTTTGGAGGGGTCTACCATGTGTCCCAGCAAAAGTCAACCTTTTGGCGCAGGATCAACACACCACATTAGGCAATAAAGTAAAGAAAACACATGTTCCAAGGTGGTCCCCCTAGCTAGAAGTTAGTTTACAACTCCATCCAACTATTTACAGATATAGCTACCACAAACCAAAGTAAACCTAGGTATAAACTATCTTATAGCTAACCATGGGGCACAACCTTATAAGTAGTGTATATTATCAGTTATATTATGTGTTATATGTTATATGTTATATGCTATTGTCTATCCACATGTGGGATGATATCACTTCAGGTCCCTTGGCCAGCAAATTGTTTTTTAAAACTTCTCCAGGGAAGATCATAGATTTTCCCGTTACAAACACCATTTTGGTGGATCCCCCATTTTTCAGACACACCCACATAGACATGATGTTTGTTGATGGAGAACTATCATCCCAACAAAACCACCGCGCGTGTCAGCTTGGTGCTTTTGTTGTCTTGGTGAATCTAAATCTACCCAGACACGTCATGTTTGCATCTCTCCCACATCTGGCGACAAAGGTCACTGGGTATCATACCTTGGTTTTTTCCGCTACCCTCTGGTAAATTAACATAACTATGGAAAATCACCATTGTTTATGGGAAAATCCACTATTTCAATGGTCATTTTCAATAGCTATTTTGACATAACCAGAGGGTAGCATCTCTCAATGGATTTAAGGGAACATCTACAGGACCCTGGGTCGGCCTGTCCCACCCCCAAGAAAATGTCTACCGTTTCCGGGATGACATGGCTCGATGAGCCAAACTAAAATTGATGGCAAATGCGACATGAAATGACATGAAATGACATGAAATGGATCAAATTGCCGTCATGATCTTTTGAAATATGTTGACCTACGATCTATCTCCCACTAGAATGGAACCCATCCTGCATGCGCCGAATTACGCCTCCTAGCTCGCTAGGAGTATGCCATGAAGCACCCGCACAGAAACCATGAGTGGACTGCGGAGTCTTGACGCAACTGAAGAGTCTACGATGACATGGCCATGGCCATTGAGAATTGACGAGTTTACCCTCTGGTAAACGTCTACATAACTATGGAAAATCACGTTTAATGGGTAAATCAACTATAAATGGCAATTTTCAATAGTTTTTTGTATGTTTACCAGGCCGGATATATGAAGATGGATCAAAACCTGATAGGGATGGACATCCATAAATCCTAGCAACAGTTTGGTGTGAAGGCTACCAGAGTTTTGATCCATGGCTATCAAAGGAGGGGATTTCCGCCATGTTTGACACCTCCATGGCTCCATGGCACTGAAAACTGCCTAAAATTGGTCTCCAATTTTCAGACGCACACAACTGTCATGTATTGTTAGTTATTTCCCATGGATTATCCAATGATATTCACTGACATTCACCATAAAATGGTTGGTCACCTGTGTCCATCCATATCCATTCCCATGTTGGTTGGCGAAAATCCCACTTGAATCCAATTTCTGATGTGGACAAAATCCCATCAAAATCGAATTTCTGATGGTCAAAATCCAACGAATTTCCGATGAACATCAATAAAATCCCATTTATCATGGTTAAAACTCCCATGAACTGTCGATACAATTTCGGCTTAACCATACAATGTGGGCCCCCCCAGTGATGTGAATGTTGGTTAACAAAAGCCCCATGAATACTATAGTTATTTAAGTACAATAAACATCAATAAACCATAGTTATTGGAGTTATCAACGCACCAACTTAGCGATTTCGTCAACGGGGGCCCCACATTGTACCATTTCTGCTGGTCATCTGGTACCCCAACTCTCCCCCCGTTGACTTCGTCCCCGAGCTACGAGGAGTCCAAGAGCTGTGTGGCGTCCATGGAGGAAGGCGACTTCTTCGCCTCGGAACAGAGTTGCATCATGGAGGCGCTCCATGGGATGACAAGACGTGGTAATGATATTTTTCATGATGGTGAATGGTTAATAGATAATAGTAATCTCAGTGGCTAATGTTAATGTGGTATAGTGATATTAGTATTAATGGCAACATGGTTAAGTTGTGGTTGATTTTGATGTTAATGGGTTAATAGTCAATAGTGGTGAATGTAAATATTAACATTCAATAGTGGTAAATGTTAATAGATATATAATTGTAATGATAGTGGTTAATATTAATGTTTTTTCGTTAATGTACATATTATAGATAATAACGGTTAATGTCGATGATGTTCATTAGTGGTAATATGAGATATGACTATGACCATAGGGTTTGGAGGCGCGCTGAATTCGATGAAGCCGTTGATGGTACACTGCACCCCTCGGGGAGAGATTAATGGTGAGGAGTGGTTAATAGTGGTAAATAGTTGGATATAATTACAGTAGATGATGGTTGATAGTTGGTTATATAATGATGTTATATAATGTTAATACACATTGGTGATTGGTGACCATGCGATTAATAATGATAAATCATGGAAATGGTTAATTGATCGATTCTGTTCATATTGGTCGAATGTGTCAGATGTTCATAATGTACAATGGACGATAGATAGTTGTGATGAATATGATGTGCAATGGACAACGTAGATTATGGTTGGTAGTTGGATACACGATACAACTGCAATGGATAATTCTGAATGAGTTTGATCATGATTTCACGTCGTGACGTCACTGGAATGATTGGACATGTCAAGAGTCAAGGTAGAAATCCCAAATAGCCAAACATTTCAGCTATCTGGGCAGGGAGGGTGCACGCAGGGAGCAAGTGAACAGCGACAGCTATTTTCAGATTAGTGAAGGTTGTAATTCAGCCACAATTGAACTGCTAAAAGGAAAATCACCTAAGTTTAGTTCGATGATTTTCCGTTTTTGCAAACACTAGTGATTTTCCACAGCGAACTTTGAATATTCCAGAGGGTATCTGGAAATGACATGAATTTGCCCAGGAAAGGGAATCATGGTCACGTTTTCTTCAGGATCGTTTAGCCATAGACATGAGTAATGGATGATCACTTCATAAACAGTTCCGGTAGATGGTGAATGAGGTTCGCATTCGGCACAAACATCGGGGCATTCCTTTGCAAAAGTAAAGATACAACCGCTGCGTACGGTTGATATGGTTGGTTGGTGGTGAAACTGGGGTCCAAGAATTGTTGAATCTGGATCTTAAAACATGAAGATTCGAAGCGGGACATGACAATGTTTTGCAGGATACTGGTAGCTAAGACTGGCCATGAAGTGGCAACAAATTAGCTAATTACTAGCCACTGGTTGCTATGTTGTTGTCATATTTGTGATTCTGCTTGTCTCACCAGTTTGTTGTTTGCTTCCTTCACACTATGAAACAAATGCCCGGCTTGTCGTTGTCGTTTCATTCCCCTTTTAGTTGGCAAAACAACATACAATGTGGGCCCCCCCAGTAATAAGTTGGTTTATAAGCCCCATGAATACTATAGTTATAAGTACAATAAACCATAGTTATTGGAGTTATAAACGCACCAACTTAGCTATCGTTTACGGGGGCCCCACATTGTATTTCTTCAAAAATCACCAAATTTTCCTTGAAAAAATCACTGCTCGGATCATCCAACTCACCCGAAAAAACCACACATAAATCCCATGATTTTCGTTGCTCAGATCGAAAAAAAAATCGTTGGTTGAAACCCCATTTTTGCGCAAACATCAGCCTCCATTTTTCTTGAGAAAACACAACAACATCACTGACTGGTTGGTGGTTTGGAACTATGGAATTTTATGGCTTTCCATTCAGTTGGGAATGGAAAATCATCCCAACTGACGTTAAGTCCATCATTTTTCAGAGTAGGCGAAAAACCACCAAGCAGCTGAAGATTGCAAGCCATGGCTTCACATGACGCAACCATTCACATGATGACCATGATGATCTTCACATGGAGATTTTGACAGACCTCAGGAGGTGTCCAGTGTTCGGATCGAGCTGGTCAGCACGGGAAAGACCACGGTGCTGAAGGCCAAGACGCCCTTGCTCTCAGGACGGAGAAACATGGGAAAACCATGGAAAACCGTAGGTCGGATAGGTCGGTTAGGTCGGATAGGATTTAATTGCTGGAAATGTGTGGAAATGTTCAGGGTTGATGGTTATGAGATTTGAAGTCGGCAATAGCGTGAAAATCAACCTTGAGACACATAACTCACATAACTTTTTCTTTGCCTCACCTTATGGGAAGATCATATATGATGGCTCGTTTTTCAGGAAAACAAGCATAGGGTTCATCCCATGTGTCGAACAATCATCGGTGACACAATGTCACCCAGATTCTCCATGAAACGGGGAGCCAAGGAGCTCCTAAGAGATAAGAGTTTCCATGAGTTTCCTAAGCACATGATAGCTAACTACAAGGGAATTCGTCCCATGATTTCATTACGTTTCATTGTCAACGGATCATACCCATGGATAATTTAAATGGTGATTTGAGATGATTGAAGCAACGAAAGAACCTGAAAAAATGGATATTTGGCACCATTTCAGGAACGGGGACGTTTGATGGAACCGAACCTGGCCGAGCTGCTCGACGAGGGGTGCTCGGAGTACTGCGCTCGACAAGGCGTGGCTTGGGCGTCCTGGAGCACCACTTCCGCGAAGCAGCTGCCCCGGGCCACGGGCAGAGCTGGGAAAGCCGGACGGGGCGAAGTTCCTGGAGGCCATCGCGTACCTGAACGCTCAACATGATTTGGGCAGGGCCCTGCCACAGGTACCCTTCTGTTCACACCAACATACTAGTAGCTAGGATTTTGTGGATGTTCAATGTTCAGACCCCCAAAAATTGATGGACATATAATTAATTATGACAAGTATAGGTTTTGATTCATCCCTTTTTCATCAATAGAAGTAGTGGATTGACCCAGGCAGCCCTCAGAAACTAATGGATAATTTGACAAGAACAATTGGGATTTAGCTAGCAAGAACTTTGACAACAATGGCGGCTGAGCAACACCAATGGAGCCGAGAAGAACGTGGGCTTAGCCCACACCAGCGATGGAAGCCAGCCCAAACATAGGATTTCAGCAGCAAATAAATACTAAGGGGGTTGGCACCATCCAAAAGGAACAATGGCTAAAAATATACAGTCGAGATTCAACCAACAAACAAAATCCAACATAGTGCTTTGACATGATCGAACATGTTCTACCAGTTCTACCTCCCCAAATTTCAATGCAAGACCACACTGACCAAACACATCTTGGTAGGAGCTGCAATTGTGGGAATGTAACCATGAAGGCATGAGTTTACAGCTGGAGGGTAGGCATGACACGTGACACCGTGTTGCTGCCTATGCAAAGAACCAATTACCATCAATTACCCTCTGGTCAACATACAAAGAAACTATGAAAAATCACCATTTTTAATGGGTAAATCAACTATAAATGGCCATTTTCAATAGCAAACTGTTAGTTGAGGGTATAATATGTGTGAATCGTGGTCCAAACCAACGGCGAACTCGATCAAGTGGGCTCCGCTTGCCCCAAGGGGCCATGACGCCCAAGGTTCTCACCGGGGTCCTCTCGGCAGTGTAAGGTAATAGAAAAAACGGATTTACAGATGGAAAGTTGGAAATCTCAGTTCCAGTCATTTCACTGACTTAGCATGACTTAGCTACTCTACAGGAGTTTCATGATTCATTTGATATTATTATTTTGAGGCAGTTGCCAGAAAAAATGAAACTAATGTCTGTAAATGAAGCGTGGAATAGCTGTGGAGTAACCATGGAAAGGCGTCCAAAGATCGTCGACGAGTCGTTTAAGAACACAACAGAATATACAATCACCATGTTCTTTCCCCAGGGCATGACGCCAAGAACAGAAAAAGGATTCAGATTACTCAAGACCCAGTGCTCAAGACCCAATCAATGACTGGAATTCAGATCTACAAAGCATTCGGGATCCGTTCGAAGAATGTTTGAATACTCACTGAGGGCTGATTTGATAACATGGAGCCTTTAGATAGAGGGTTTGATAGGCATTGATGAGGCCTTTAGATGTAGAAGGGTTCAACTTTCATGTCATGGTCAAAACCGTTACAATTATGGGGCATCTGGAAATCCAGTTCGAATATAGAGCTATAGTACTGGGTAGCGAGCTCGTAGATATTTGATGATAGAAAGAATTGTAGGTAAGTAATTAGTAAGTAGATCAATAATTTGACCAGATCAATCTGATAGATTAGATAGACCAGATAAGATAGTGGGAGATCAAGAAAAATCAAGATAAGATGAAATAAGATCAGATAGAGCACCGGGATTCAACCACCCCCTTTACTATAGTGGTTGCCCTCAATAAGCCCTTAATAAGCCCTTAATAAGCCCTTAATAAGCCCTTAATAAGCCCTTAATAAGCCCTTTTGTTGGGGGGGGGAGGTCATCTTTGGATTATACCATTATATATGTATTCAGTTATGTCCTAATTTAGTTGACTTAGTTGATGTCTGTCTTTTACCCGCCATTTTTGCTGGTAATTTCCCCATAATCATAGTCATTCGAAAAGGGCTGGTCGAATCCACATGAATATATCGATCTATATGCCATATTGATTTTATATCCCATCATATCCCTTATTGAATGTATATAGGTTTGTTTCATATCCCTATGTTTTTGAATCGTCAACCATTGTCAACCGCTATGAAACCTAGTAGCCTTTTTTCTCATCACCATTCCCCATGGTTTTCACTTATGGAAATAGAAGAGTACACCAGGGTATCACAATCACAATTTGCCACCAAAGGATGGGTCAAAACCTATGAAATTTCCCAATATGACTGGTGGAATAACCACCCATTAACCTTTTGAATTTTCTCTATGTACGAGGGTTTCAACACCCATGTGGTACTAGGTACAAAATTACCACCCCGGTTATTAAAGATACCTGGCTGGTTTTGGTTCAATACCTCTTTTTTGACCCATATACCTATCTGGTTGGTGGTTTGGAACATGGCTTTTATTTTCCCATATATTGGGAATTTCATCATCCCAACTGACTTTCATATTTTTCAGAGGGGTTGAAACCACCAACCAGCTATTTTGGGATACCTATGGTACTAGGGTTTTGACCCATAACCACCTTCAGGAGAAGTCATTGACGGTAGCGTGATGAGAGTGGCTTACTTCAAGAGATGGTGGATCCAACCTTCAAGAATGATCAAACACGGGGATAAGATATGGAGATTTCCAGAAATGGGGGGTCCCCAGAATGGATGGTTTATAATTGAACATCCCAGTCTAAAATGGATGATAACTAGGGGTAGCCCTATGGAAACCTCTGAAGATCTAAAAATCATCCAAAAAATCCAGCACTTTAGCGTTGAATCCAATGGTGGCTGATCCAGATTTTTTTCAGCACCCGAGAAAACCAGACGTTGAAGGGTATCTAAGGAAACGATCATCGGACATTAATGGTGGGCCCACAAGCTAAATATACTTAGTGGACTTAGATTATGGGTGGACTTACAGTAGATGGAAGAATGATCTCAAAGTCACAAATGGTGGACCATACATACTAATATTTCTAGTCAAAATTAGTAAATATACCACAAGTCATCGTAGGTGGCATTCAGAAATGGAGGTTGTACGAGATCTGCAGGACCGAGTGATCAAGTTTTTCTCGTAGGTAGGTGGTGTATGAGGATCTTCCAGATTGAAGTGGATTACCCGGCCTGGGATTTAATGGGATTTTATGGTGTTTTTTTTATGGGATTGAATGGGATTTACCCGGCCTGGTAAACATACCAAAGTATATATGTGGAACATCACCATTTTTATAAATGGGTAAATCAACTATGTCGACTGGGCCTTGTTCAAGTTCGCAAACTGTGAGTTTACCAGAGGGTATCTCATATGCTGTGCCTTCAATTTGTTACCAATTGACTGACCGGGATGGACTCCCAAGATTTCGCAAGATATCCCATGATTTCCGGGCCAGGGTGGCCAGGTACCTCCACTTGTCATACTGCAGTCTACTACAATGGAAGATTTGAAGATGATATTGAATACCCTCTGGTGAACCAACATAGCTATATAGCTATGAACAAATCACCATTTTTTAATGGGTAAATCAACTAGAAATGGCCATGTCCATGTTCAACAGCTAAATTACCAGAGGACCAGAGGGTATATCAACCAACATTTTGATGAGGAAAATGCGCGGCATAGAATCTATGTCTTTCACCACCACGTTGAATCTTACTTGGATGTGCATCCCAGTTAGTAAGTGGTTAACAACCTTGATATAACCCGGTTATTAATTGTATATAATTACTAAGATTGTAACCCCCAATGGGTTAAATATCGTAACCATCCCATTAGTATGTACTAAATGATTCATAACCTTGATATATAACCTAGATATATAACCTTGTTATATAATATATTCTACATACTAAATTGGATGCACCCCCAAGCAGGGATGCCAGTAGACGACATAGATGTGAGATTGTGTGTGAGTAATGTTGTTTATTGTTGTTCAAACGTTCGCTTCTACTTGTACATGGTCAGTTTGTCCCAGGTACACACGTCCAGCAAGAGTAGAATCATGATACTGGTGGAGACAACAACCATATGACCCATTAAACCGTTGGGGACTTGTTCGCTCATCCTACGTAAGTAAGTACACTGGCATAACATGCCCCGAAGTTTCACCGAGTTCGGACGGACGTGCATCCTAGACATTGGAAAGTTTTTACAACATGAAGCGAGCACTCATCCATCATTACTGTATCTGGAGATAAAACCCATGAATCTAACTAAGGTAATGTCCGGATCTTTTTTAACCATGGTTTCTTAATTAGCCACCCCCCCAAATAGTCATGATCTTATATAATCTTATATACTTAAATGGTACCCCCCGAATTAAACATCCCAAGGGTACCCAGGGGTTATTAATCCAGGGTTGACATTCTTACACGATTCTCTATTATTCTTTAATACAGAAAATCAGTTGGAGACAAATACGGTGAATCCAACTCAAGTATTTCATGGTATTTCATATGATTTTTACCAAGAAAAAAACACAATTCCTACGTCCCGCAGCTATGACTTGAGGTAGCAAAGTTGAGAGAGTTCTATGAGAAGGAGAGATGGGAAGTTTTTTGATCCTCAAATAATGGCTAGTGTAGTTCCTATTGGGTACATGGCGGCATTACATGTCAATGTATATGCAGTATATATATACATGATATATTATATAGACATGATACATCATGATACACTAAATATATAAATATATACACACTAATGTAAAGACCGGATTAATAACCCCCCTTAAAGGTCAACAAGGTCAACAAGGTCCAGTCAGAAAGTCAAAAAAAACACCCCCGAAATAAGGGGCATCAGTTTGTTGATAAAATCAGCTTGGGTGAAATCCATTGCTTTTCATCAGATTTGGCATATATTCTAGTTTGCTTTTCATATATATATATACATATGTATTTATTCTAGTTTGACCAGTTTGCTAGAAGGTTTCTTTGGTTTGCGTGGAATCCGAGATTGGCTATCAGGGGCTCGTTTTTTTGTGTTTTTTTTTCCCCATGGACTTGGCATTAAGTTTACTGAGATGCCACAGTGAGAAATCCACTGAATGTGCAGCCAGAAGCCACAGATGTTGGAACATATTTTCACCAAAAACATACCAAAAATGATGATGGCCAATAGTTGTGGACATGTTTTTTGTAAATATCCATGAATGACTCATATCAGGAACCGGTAAATGAATGTGTTGGCAACTTATCCAACAGTAGAGATACAGAAACACGATGATGAACAGAGGACGAACCACTGGCAACATGGAAAGCCATCATGGGAACCCGCTGTTGCACATGGATTTTCGGAGTCCATTTTGATCCAGTCTTCAGGGGGCAATGAATGTAAACCCGGGATCTTTTTATCAAAACTGCTGGGTTGTGAATAATTGGCAAGGTAGCATTTGAGTATCAGATGACATCACTATTGGGGAGTAATCTCAGCCGCTTTTCAATACCAGGGTTTATTTGTTTTGGCTTGACATGATATCATATTATTAATGTTGATTATAGACATATTATAGATATCTATTATGTTCAGAAACCTAATCAATATTGGAAATGAGTGTGAGTGTGATTATGATTATTCTTAAGAAACCTATCATATGATGATTAACAATCATAGAATATTATGATTAACAATGATCACTATTTCATATTGTTAAGAAACCTATCATGTGACATTGTGAATGTGATATGACTTTTATAACTTATATTATATATATATATATATATATGTAACCCACTGATATATTACATATATATATATATATATTATATGATATGATAGTTAATAAAAATCCCATGGTCATTGGAACATCCCCATGGTCCTCACTCTTTTTTAGGAGATGAACTCGACAGAACCAGGACGGGAGAGGACAGCAATGAATGGCTGGTTAATGCTGGTTATATGAATATGTGAATATCAGATTATATATAGAATATGAAAATATTGAATACAATTATATATATATATATGTATATTCAATTTTTGATATAACATAAAGGCTATTTATATCGATGTATATAATTATATGCTGTATGTACAAATATATATATATAGTATATTATATCCATATGTGTAAGTAGTATGTATAGAAAGGTGCATATTAGGTTCACTTCAAAACTGAAAAAAAACGAGACAGCATTAGCTGTTCTCAAATCATAGTAGACATGTTGAAGACAAAACATTTTTTGTTGGTTTTCCTATTTTGAGAAGCACCCTTCTGCCCCGCGACAGGTCAGTAATCACTTGTTGAATCGATCTTGATTACACAGGGATGATTGTGTGACACACACACACATATCTGGCAAATAACCAAGACATGTTAGCAGATTGCCAAGATACATTTCTTGAGCAAGTCTGTACTTGCAAGACAGTCCAACCAACATCTAAACAAAAACAACAGCAGCGGCAGCAACAGCAACAACAACATCGACAACCCAAGTTTGGGGACTGTTTTTTTTTTTTTAGGCCCATCAAATGTCAACATGGCGTATTTATTTGGTCCTTTGGTCAGAAACACACAAACATAGATATGGGATAACAGGCCAAAACCCATCATGGTCACAATTTTAGTGGCATGAACATCCATTTACATCCAGCTATACCATCTATTTTGACCCATAGCCATATGTGCCATATGGAATAAGCCCCCCTAGAATGGTACACCATATGGATATGGGTCAAAATGATCTTTGAATATAGAAATAGTGTACAGTATGTATAAAATAATTTATGTATGTACAAGGTGGTGCCCCCAAGATAGCTAATTTGGTTTATTAGTCTAATAACTATGGTTTATGGCAGATATATCTATACTTACTATGGTCTATAAACCAACTTATAACTAGGTGGGTACCACCTTGTATGAACCAAAATAAATAGTGTATGATCCTAGAATGGTAGGGCTGCTACCTGGCAGCTGATCGAGGAACTCTGTTCTCGTTGCATCTCAAGGCGACCATGATGAATCTTGGACGTCGACTAGTGCAGCTGCTGTGGTGAAGTTCGTTGTGATGGAAAACCGTAGGAAAACCATAGGAACATGGTGCAAAAAAAAAACATGGGGATGTCCATGGGGTTTTTGTTGCTGATTTATGATAGCTAAGTTGGTGAACATCGATGAAGTCATAAATCTTATCTTCAATTAATTATCATAGCCCCAGTCGATGGCTAATTTCACGATTGGGTTTATGATACATATATTTGAATGTAGCAATCCACAATCTTCCTCATTTTCGAGTTAGCTAAAAACATGTAGCTGGCTCAATTTCAGAAGGGGTCATGTGTTTGACTTTAATTTTGTGCCGCTGTCTAAGCAGATTTGGCCCAAAACGTGGCTCCTAAATTTCTGGGCTGCAAGAGGTGTACTACCTCTATTGAACGAATCATTTGGGACTGACCCTGGCAATTGAACGCATTGGGAAGCGATTTGCAGGCTCGCTCAAGTGGAACGAGCTACTGTACCTCAGCAACACAGCGCTAGCTCAAACACATCGGTCTAGCTCGATGGCATCGAGCTGGCTCCATTTTTGAACGAAAAAAAAGATAAAAAACATTGAAAAAAATGAGCCTGCTACGTCACTTTGAGCTGGCAAGCGAATGTGAAAGTAGAACACGAATACATAATATGTATTGGCCAGGTTGATGACAGACACCGACCTAGCTCAAGGGTATGTAGCTGGCTCATTTTGTTCGAAGTTTTTTTTTCGTATTTTCTTTAAAAACAATGAACCAGCCACGAGGCGCTGAGCGCGTAACGAGCGCTGAGAGCGTAACAAGACACTGTGAGCACGTAACGAGGGAATGGTAAATCTGTACGGGACCGATGGATTTTCCGATGCAGCCTTTGTAGTTCAAACAAATCCAATTATTGATTATAATTCTGGCACCATATGAGATAAAAATAGAAGACTGGCAGTCTACGCATATATGCATATACATATATAACCCCAACCGGATAATTATGGTCAACCTGAGGCAACAGCAGTTTTCTTGAGGAGACGCGTGCCCTTGAGCTGGAGGGAGATTGGGAAAAGTAACTTTCGATATATCGAACTAGTCTTCATGGGGGTTATAAACCAACTTAAAACTTGGGGGGCACCACCTTGTAGTTGTTGTAGATCGACTGGCGCAGGGCTAGTGCATAGCCGACAAAAGAGCCAAATAATTTTTCCATTCGCAGAAATTGATGGGTTGGTGACTAGATACGTTCCCTCAGAATCCCCCATATCATTTTTTTGCTTCAGGAGGATTTTGCTGAGATGTTCTCATGAATTCCAAAAGGCGACACCTTACTATTGCTTTGTGTGTATCTCACTTGGGGCAGCTTCTAGAGAATGCTAAGGTCTCCCAAAGGATCAGTTCCTTTACTACCCTCAAGAAAACTAACACCCAAACAACTTTTGAAAGGGTTGCCCAATGAACTACCCAGATACTCAATGGAATTGTTGGGATGGTAGTGCAGGGGCAAGGACCGTGCTTAGATTTTTCTTTGAATCCCACAATGCGCCGCTCCTTTACTATAGCTTTGTGCATCTTACTTAGGGCCCCTTTCACAGAATGCCAAGGGTTAAAGAAGAAAAAGAAGGACATAAAGGGAAATTGAAAGGAAGAACAGAAGAAATAAAGGAATAGAGAGAAAGAAGAAATCACGATCGAAGAAGGAAAGAAGTCGACAAACAGAAAACGAGAACGAAGGATGAAAGGAAAGAAAGAAGGGAATGGCAAGCAAACTTAGGAGGGAGAAACAGAGGGGAGAATGAATGAACAAAAAGAAAGAAAGGCATTATTTAATGTTAATGAAGTCTACTCCTTGAGTCCAACAAAGGAACGTGAAAGTAGTTTCAAAGGAGTTAAACATCATTCCTTAGATTCGTGAGTACCTTTTTCCTGGCAATACTTTTGTCATTTAATGACTCCCAATTAACTGTTTTGGGGGGAGCCTACACTAATGATTGTGAACAAAACAAAACACAGCAGATAAACAAAAAAAAACACCAAAAAAAAACAACAACTAGGAACAGACAACTCAAGACAAAAGACAAACACAAACATATAAACAAACAGAAGACCTTACTGGACGAGAGGCTTTGGTGCTTGAGTCTGTGGCACATCAACTCTTCTCGGATGAAGGGGTATCAGAAGGCCACATTTGCAACATCAGTGAGAAAAAACCGTGAGACGTACCACGTGAAAGAGCTTGGACGCATAGTGTGAATCGTTATGGACTTGGCACGTTTGAGCCCTCAGAGTTTGAGCAAAGGAGTTAGTTTCAGTGTTAAGTGGGTTATTTATCGTTAATCCACTATCAACTAATTGGAATGGGAATACTAACTATAAATATTAATAGTTAATCCCAGTCCCAGTCAAAATTAATATATCTGGTTGGTGGTTTGGAACATTTTTTATTTTTCCATAGTACAGTATATGGAATAATCATCCCAACTGACTTTCATATTTTTCAGAGGGGTGGCTCAACCACCAACCAGTTGTTAACTCATTGCCTTTCAATTAGTATTAGCTAATAATATTATTAATATTTTCCCTTAATTAAAGGATTGCTAATGGAACCCTAATTACTTTATATATATATATACTGCATTCCTTTTCAAAGTTAGTAAAAGTTAACTCATTGCCTTTCAATTTACAGTCAATTCCAGTCACCAGGGGTTGTCACTTCACTGGTTGGGTGAAGCGATGCGCCAAGGAAAGTGTCGGACCCTGTGCTCTTCGGGCATTGCGTAGAGGCGCCTCGCCTCAAAAAGGTGAGTCAATGGCTATACCCCAAGAGCGGGATGCTTTATTTCATGGAAAATCATGGAAAATCCGATGAACATGGATGATTTCGATTGATTAACTGGGCTGTGCTCTGCTTTGTGCCTTTGTGTTTTGTCATTTTTTCTCCTGTCAGTGTGCTTGGATGCAACGAACCAACTTGCCAACTGGAGGCCTATCAGATCACCTGCCTAGGTAGGTCGACTTCTT
>Ga0126342_10012973_pt1 | contig 14810 bp, 17 predicted proteins | sample Cyp1metagenome_FD_92528 | JGI IMG/M metagenome (GOLD analysis project Ga0126342, IMG submission 92528) | Coral microbial communities from Lord Howe Island, Old Settlement Bay, Australia - Cyphastrea 1 metagenome | ecosystem: Host-associated > Invertebrates > Cnidaria > Coral ... | reverse complement strand
GCGATTTTTCCACTCCACCTGTCTAAAGTGCTGCGCCTGCCACGAAAAAGTGATGCCAAGTCATACAAAGTGTTGCACCTGTCACGCAAAATCATCTCAGCAACCCTGAAGATCTGATGCTCCTAAATGCAACCCCTCTCAGGGAAATCAGCGCCCTGGCCTCCTAACATCTCTGATGAACATGTCTCTCGTACTGCGCCTGCCACGGAAAATGCATCTTTGCAGATCCTCTTCAAATGTCCCACGCCACATCTGAACGTCAAAAAGTGCTCCAAACCCGTCAGTTTTTTACACTTTTGACTTCCAAATGTGCTTCGCGCTTCAACGGCGTGCGACATCTCAACTTCTAAAAGTGCTCCGAAGATGAGGTGCTTTGCACATTTTGACTTCGAAATGCGCTTCGCGCTTCAATGGCGTGCACTTTTTCGACATGTCAACTTCTAAAGGTGCTCCGAAGCTGAGGTGTTTTGTACATTTTGACTTCGAAATGTGCTTCGCGCCACAACAGCGTGCGCTTTTTCGACATCTCGACTTCCAAAAGTGCTCCGAACATCGTGTGCTTTGTACATTTTGACTTGGACATGTGCTTCGCGCCACGACAGCGTGCACTTTTTCTACATGTCAACTTCAAAAAGTGCTCCGAAGATGAGGTGCTTTGTACATTTTGACTTGGGAAATTAAATGTGCTTCGCGCCACAACGGCGTGCACTTTTTCGACATGTCAACTTCTAAAAGTGCTCCGAAGCTGAGGTGCTTTGTACATTTTGACTTCGAAATTTGCTGCGCGCCACAACGGCGTGCACTTTTTCGACATGTCACTTTCAAAAAGTGCTCTGAAGCTGAGGTGCTTTGTACATTTTGACTTCGAAATGTGCTTTGCACCACAACAGCGTGCAATTTTTCATCTCTCATCTGGCCAGATGGCTCTGCACCCGCCGCTTTAGCGAGCCTACTTTTCGACGCTCCGGAACCACAAATCTTTGGAAAAACAGAGTGTTTGGTGACTTTCCTACCTTTTCGCGCACCTCGATCTTCTTTCTTCGGAGACTTTCACTTGTTTGATCTTCTTTCTTCTTCTCTTCTCTTCTCTGACTCTTCCCATCTCTGCTTTTCATCTGTTCATATTGTCGGAAGTTTGACTTCTAAACTTCCTTCGACCACATTCATTCATAATGGACTAGCTTCCAGGCTTCCTAGTGTCAGTTGCACAAACTCTTCCCCGCCGCTCCCTGGCCGGACCTGACATTGCGCGGATGCTCGCCAGCGCCGCCTGCCGTTCAGCATCCCGGGGATCCTGTGTGGTCGGTTGCGTTCCAGGTGCTCTCACGGTCTTCCCCCAAGCCTCTGTCTGTGGTTCAGTCCAGATTGGCACAGACAGTTTTAAAGGCCATCCTATGCACATGCAAAAACATGAAACAGTAAACACCAGATTTCTCGCTTACGCATTTCTTAATATGTAGTTCTTGATTGATTCGAAGAAATACTGTGGTATGATTTGCACATGCACAGGCAAAAATAGGAACGCGGCTACAGGTATGTGCACACATGCATTTTGATGCGCATGCATTGGTTGGTTGGTGCATGTGTATGGACAGGTACACCACCTGTATGAATGTCCTCGTTGTAGAAATGCTTATCTAATATATAACATTTACACAAAATGTGTCGACAAGCAGAACCATAGTCTGTGGGTATGTGTAGGTGTGTATATTTACTGTATATAATTTCATATAATTCATTCACCATGTCTTACGCGATTGAATTCCAAACATCAGGCTTGAGAGCATTGCAACCATCATCTTTCAATATGTCCGTAATGACGTGTGTATACGTACAATGTTAAATACTGTAATGCTACGTATATATATATATATATAATTGTATATATACATGTAATGATACATGGGCTTTGAGCAAACTATATACTTTATCTTGAAACGGCCATTCTTCGCCAAAACGAAATACTTTAGCCAAATTTTCGCGAACTCCAGTTTTTTTTCTCCGGGAGGTGCGTGACCCACTTCCTTGTTCGTGGATGTTTGTGGGAAGGAATGAAACTGCATGGAAAATGGAACTAAAGGAAATGGCACCAACTGTGGAAACTGCATGAAATGATACAGCAACCTACTGCGTGCTTCCTGAGACAACTTTACTTTCGCCACTACCTTTGCGGAACTTTTGCTTTTTTTGGGTGAAAATCTCCCAAAGCGTACAGTCATAAATCAAACTGTCGCCATGTTTTAGCCGATAAAAAAGACTTTAGCTAACTCATAATGTAAACTCATGTACCAACCCCATACAAGGACCTGTAGATAAATCCCTGTATGTGGATGTACACATGAAGATATACTACGTATATTGTACAGTATACATCAGTTCAGTGCAGCCTCCTACCAAAGATGCACAAGACATCTCGAGAAAACACTACGTCCTCTTGAAGATGACCCTTGACTGGCCTTTCAAAGTCTGACCGACATACTGACCACACTGTATTAACATGTGCTAACCAATATTACACATGACCAAAAATAGTGGTGCACCGACAACTTGGCTTACATGGCTTGCTTGACTGCAGTTCAAAGTGTCCTCGTGTGCTGCTCGTACTCTCTGTTCCCATTCGGCCTCTCATTGCGAAGTCTTCAAGTCAGGACACAGCTTCAAACAACTGTATTTTGAGTTTGTGACTGCCTGGAAAAGATTCAAGCATTTTGATCATGTCATTTCTGAGCTTGTTTCATTCAGTCATGGAGTCATGCATTGAGGTTCAAAAGAATGTCTGCATCGAAAGCAAATCCGCATCGCCCTATCCTTCATCATATTCATCAGCATTCCTTCCAGCCTCTTGAACTGCTCTAGAAGAAAAAACTCCGCACCCTTCACCGAACCAGTTGAACAAAATTCAAAAAAAAACTGAAGGCTACCAAGGGCGATGCACAAATTGAAACAGCATGCACCTGGAACCAGAGTTTGGTCTGGTCAACTGATAACTTCACTTCCATGCTCACCCTTTTCAGCCGTTCCTTCATAGTGATCCACGTTGGATGCGACTTCTGCGGGAGCTGTGAAGTCAGGGTTGCTAGGCCACTCGCGAAGAGTTGTGTATCTGGAGGACCTAGCTGGTGTTTCCTGGGCAACGCCCGACCAGGTCCAGTAAAACGTGCAGCAAATTTATCTCTGGTTCTGGCACGTAGCGAACTCCAATTCCACCATCAATTGGACATGCATTGCTGGACATGCTGCATCAAATCCCATTGACTGCTTCTTCATAGTGGATTTCATGGGTACCCCGGCACGGGTTACAGCCCCAAGGAGCCCTCAAATCCCCGAGAAGCCTTGGAGGATCTTGGAGGAGTGGGAAAGAAATTGGTGTTGAAAAAAAAAACTTCCAGGGTCAAGAAATTTTCACGCACAGATTACTCCCGGACTTTAAGGACGATGTTCCTAATGTTCCTAACTTGTCGTGCAACCCATCGGAGCTATTCGATCGAAATTTAGAGGATAAATACCAGATCTATAGATAGATCTGTTCGCCCAGTCGCTTCTTGGCATTCTCCCTCCACGAGGCCTTGTCAGTGCCACAAACTGATACTCATGTCACCATGCTTGAAATCCAATCATTCTGCATATTCTGCCATTTGGGATTCGGACACTTGACCACTCTTGACCCAAACCGCTTGTAGGTCCAGATGTTCCAGTCCACCCAGAGGGGAACTGGCCTTGAAGCCTTGGGATCTTGGGATCTCAGCCGCCGACTGACGCAAACTCCCGGCTGGCGTTGTTCTCCCGGAGGTAAAGGGTAGTGCCAGGCCTCAGATGATGCCCGGCACATCTGTGCGCAGTTGACGTAATGGACTCAGTGAAACAAGGAAGTCGGCATCAAGTGGCAAGACCCAAATCTGGATTCCGTGACATCACATCCTGTATGTGTGTTTGTCTATATTCATATTATTCATTTATCAAAGACATTCAAGGACGTCTCATTTCAAAGATATATGATAATCTTGATCTACAGATTCTACAGTATCTTAGCATCTTGATCTCCATCATCTGAGTGTGAGCAATCAGGCCGATGCTATCAAGACGAGGTTAGGGGGATGTAAGACAAACACCGTCAAAGCATGTCTCCTCGAGTGTTCCAGCATCTTGTGAGAAAATTGTGGTTTTGGTTTCACGATGTTTCTTGGTGACATAATGCCTCAAACCCATCAACCTGTCTCCAGAACTCCGTTTATTCCCAGAAGCCTCCAAGTGGCCCCTAAATTGCAGCCAGTCGCCAGAGTCGTTGTGCACCATGATTGAGGACAGAATAATAAGGGAAGATATTGTAGGATATTGTAGTAGCACCGTAATAAACATTGATAATTAAACCTACGGTTCGTAAACTTCGGTGAGAAATGGTGAAAATCGTGATGATCCGTGAATGATCCGTGATTCAGATTAGACTTCTCTGCGTTTGACATATAGTCGTTGTCTTGCGTCGTCCATTTGCCAAGTTGCGACTCCTCGCTGTCCGACTCCGAGTTATCAGTTGACTCCTGGGCGCAGATGCTTGGAGCTAAGATCTTTCGACGTCCCCTTTTCTTGGCGGTTTCATTTGGGACATTTTGGGAACATCTTTATCTCAATCTTTGTCTGATACTCCAGACTTCTGGAAATGTTTGGAAAGTCCAATCTGCTCGCACGATCTTAGCCTTGGAAAAAGTTTCAATGATGCGGAGAGATGCCAAGAGTCTGCGAAGAGTCCGTCCCGTCCCCCGCACCCAGCTGGCCTCGTTATCAGCTTTACAGTTGCAACGCCTCGACACCACAGGACCTTCGCCTAAAATGCATGGCGAGGGATGGCTGTAGAAATCTTCCCAAATACACCCGGTGCATTTTGCGTCAAATATAGTCAAATGATGTCAAATGAGATCAAAGGCGTTTCAATTCACCAATCGAATCAACCTGCTATGGTCAAAATCGTTGTTCATGGGGTGACAATCCACGATGATCAAGTTCAGGCCACTAATGGCCAGTGATCATCGCTTGAACAAAGTTATATATATATATATTGAGAACAACAAAATCAACAAATGACAAAGAGGGTTCTTTCCACAGTCTAAACGTTAGTGTGTACATGTTGGTCCTACCCATGTTTGCTCTCATTTTTTTTGGCGGGTGACGGATGACGCGCCAACAACAACATGTTACAACTTTCCATTGTTACTGCTTGTTTATCATGGAGCTTGAAGGACCTTGAAACTGCGCAAGTCACCTTGACAAAAAGGTGCTCAAGCCCATGAAAAGTCGTACCAATGTTGTTTCAAAACCAAATACGAAAGACACACACCATAGGTGCGTGGTAGCCCAGGCGATGAATGAACTGTGTGCATATTGTAGCTCTCCCTCTCCCATGTATATCAAATATATAATATTATATAATTACATATTTATGTATATTATGTATTATTTATATATTATGTGTGTGTATGTACATATATACACATCATTATATAATATATATATATATACATATGCTGGGTTTTATTAGGGTATACGGTATACATGTTGTAAATCCATATGATCAATTCACTCACTTGTGCATTGTACTGCCCAGATAGATTCGATATGTTTTTTGCAAATCAAGCAAATCCTCTTACGCTGCCCATGCTCCCAAATTATTCTCAGCACAAGGAACCCCATCGGCGGCCAATGGTATCCACTGACCTCACAAAGCCTTTATCTTCTGGCAATGTGCTTCCAGCATCCTCAAGACAAGATGCGCAGCAGGCATGAGATTCAAACCAAACGCAGATTGCAAAGAAAATGGTCCTGTGGCAAACACATGCAAACACATTCTACAATGTTCGTTTGTCACAATTGGCTTAGACGTGGAACAGGATCATAATATGTCTTGGATAGTCAAGCTTCAAGCACACCAGTTGTCGTCTCAGAGCAGCAATAGGACCACATCACGAACGTCAACGTCGTGAGCTGCAAAACCGTGGGGGATGATGCAATGAAACATATTGAAAACGAGTGAAAATCATCGTTTCTCAGGATTTTGGGTGATTTGTCAGGGTTCACTCGACATGTTGTTGATGTGCGATTTTCATCGATTTTCATGACATTTTGGAGATGAATGGTTATTGAAATATTTGCTCAGTGATCTGATGGTAAATTTGGAAGTATGTGGTTCGTCTGATGTGACAAGGTCCACACGCAGCTCTTGAGCCAAGTGGCTTATAATCTGGATCGATTTGGCATGATTCTTGGAGTCTTAATTTCTGAAAACCTTCATTCATGTCATGTACACACTTTTTGCACCGATGTGTGGATGACATTTCCAGGATCAGGGCTAGCGTACTGATCCCATTGTCTTTGATAGGCGGTTTCAAAAATAATCATTTCGCACAGCAGGCCATGCTTCAAGAACCGTCAAGAATCTTCAAACTATGACAGACTGTCTGATCAGCCTGATCTTTTATGGACCGGTGCTTGGAAGTTCTAACTCGCACCCGTGCTGCTTCAGCTGTAAAAAAAAATAGGCAAATCTTCAACGTGTGGATCCGTACCGGGGGGACTCTTCTGTGGAACATGTTTTCACAATGGGGGCCATCAATTTTAATGTACAGTACATTACAGTACGGTGATTACGCAACATCTTGTGAAGTTTTGAAACAGCCCGTTCCCCCCAGGTATCCTTTGCTGCTTCGTTCCATGGTAAGCCTTCGCAAATCCTTTTGATGAATTGGTCTGTCAGACTTGGATCCCCACGTACTCCAAGGTGCGTCGACGAGCTTCCAACTTTTCGCACTCCCGCAACTCACGCTGTTCCTCCTCGTGCAGGCAAAAACCACTGTGCGAATGGAATGAATGGACAATAGTTGGCACTTTCTTGGCACATGAATGTTTCATTCAATGAATGTTCACAGTGTTCACAGGATCCTTTTATCGGTCTTGGTGGAGCCTGTACGGTGGTAGAACAGCTCAGCAAGCATCATATTAAGGGTTGAGCAATACAGCAATACTCAAATGAAATTGGTAACTTCCACACTTTGAAACAGCCCTGCAAAACTTGGTCAAGACCAAATCATGAATCAATTGATTCGGGTAGCCAAGTCATTCTCCGTGGCAATCCCAGCCTAAAAGAAATTGCCAAGAATGACTGGCAAATTTATGTAACAATGATTAACAATGTAGCATTTTCCATCTTGGTCGGACTTCTAGATCCCTGCTCAAGGACACTAAAACCTCTGAGTTGTGATGTCAAGGCTATCCTTTTGTCGTTTAAATTCGTACGTGTGTGTGATTCAAATTCAGAGTATAACGACCTCAACTCACTTCAACTGGTACTTCCAAACAAAACCCCTAACTCAGATAAGCCATCTGATGAGGGGTCACAATGCTAGGCCTGCTAGGCTGCTCCCCTGACCTCCAAGGTTTGTAGTTTTTGCTCGATCTCTTGAACCAAGCCCTGTGCTGGCACAACAAAAGAAAAAAAGAGACTCCAACTCGAACAGAAAAATGAACAACAATAGACTAATAAATCATAATAAATCTATATAGATTCAAGAAACTACTTCAACATGATGGAAACATGTCAAGTCAGTTCATGATGTTAATGGGTTGCAACAGGATGGAAAGGGAATTGTATCGGACAGCATTAGGTCTTGGAGGGTTTCGGTTGACAATAATAGGATGCCACGTTGGAAGAGAGCGAAACAAATGGGCCTCTGTCTGAGTTCGCCGCATGGCTGTGTCCTGCACCACTCTTGGAAAATAGATGTGTGATGCATGATGCACGATGCACGATGCACGATGCACGATGCTGATGCTGCTGCTGCTGCTGATGATGATGATGATGATGATGATGATGATGCTGATGATGATGATGATGATGATGGTGATGATGATGATGATGGTGGTGATGATGATGCTGGTGATGCTGATGGTGCTGCTGATGATGCTGATGATGCTGATGATGCTGATGATGATGATGGTGATGATGATGGTGATGGTGATGGTGATGGTAATGGTGGTGATGATGATGATGATGTTGATGCTGATGACGATGATGATGATGATGATGATGATCATGATCATGATCATGATGATGATGGTGATGGTGATGGTGATGGTGATGATGATGATGATGGTGATGATGATGGTGATGATGATGGTGATGGTGATGATGATGATGATGATGATGGTGGTGGTGGTGGTGGTGATGATGGTGATGGTGATGGTGATGGTGATGGTGATGGTGATGGTGATCATAGATGCTTGTTTTGGCAAATCCTTCGATACCAAGGCTTTGAGATATTTTGGGTAGCACATGCCCAATTCTCAGTGTTCCTTCCCCAAAGGCCCTCTGAGATCTCTGAGATTCAATGTTCCCCGGACGCGAATTCATATGACTAACATAACATCACCTGGAAGGCTGGCCAGAGGTAGTGTGATGACTCGGAGTCCTAGAGGATTCTGCAATGCTTGATCCAATCAGTGGTAATTTCAACATTCTTAGATCGGTTGGCGCTGAGTGAGAGATGTAAAAATCAACTATGTGCGCGAATGTTTGCGATAAACGAGTCATTAGAATCCTTAGAACCCTGGTCCTCCATGATCTTCACTGACTCTGCGCGACGCTCATCGTAGACTCCAGCTCCAGAGATGTCCTCGTCAGTTCTCCGCTCTCCGCATTCCATTTTCCAAGATCAAAATTGGATGGCTTGTCAGGTAATTCTCTTTAGTGATATTATGTGATATTCTTATGAGATTCTCTGGGTGAAGCTAAAGTTGGCTGCCACTGTTCATGTCCAGACCCATAGCCACATCTAGCTGTGGTCTCAGGCTCCAAAGGCTAATGGCTATGCCTGGTTAACATATACAACACCCAAGGCATCCCAAGGCCAAGTTGTTTGATTCCTCTATTGCAAAAGTGGTGACAAGACAAGTCCAGCAAACTTGAGTTTGTCAAAATTAAAGTCTATCTCGGGAGTGTCATATTTTTGCATTCGAAAGCAGTTCTGCACCTCTAAGATCCTCTAAGTAAAATCTATAAATAAACAATAAGAAACATATCTGACCCATATCTGACACATTCTGACCATATCTGATCTATGTTGAGATGCAGTCCTTGAGGAGGCCGAGACGCTGCGAATCTGTCATCATGGTCAGCTCGCTGACCTTGGTGGCTTCAAGCTCCAAATGCTCCAAACCAAACAAAGCACCAAAGCCATCGTACAGTAGCGACGATGTTTGCAAAATTTTACTGACAGAGTTTGTTCAACTCCGCATGGACAATAAAAATTGAACATGAATGTCATCAAGTATTGCAAAATTACTGGTTACTATACCCAATGCGTCCCAACAAAGAGGGTTTTGAATGATTTTGAATGGTTTTGATCCATAGCCCAACAAAAGTGCAGGAAAGAAAGGTTTGGCAAAGGGGTTAGGTGTTGTAAGATAATAAATAAGTTGTATCGAATGTTGTATCGAAACATATCGAAACATTTTGAAGGATCGATGGCGGCAGCTTCTTGCGGCGAGCCTTGCCCTGCTGCACAATGTAGTATGGGCTCGTCTTGGCAAAACCAGCACCTGCCAAGCAAAATAAACAAGGGACAAGCAAGGGACAATTTCAAGAGTTTTCAGATGATGATTTCTTCACGCCAATGGCATTCCGCCACCTGAGCGCCAAATTGACGATCCAACTCATTTACCACCGAACGCTGCCACGGAAACAAAAAATACTGTAACAGCCAGGTAGTTCACTAATTCACTGGTCGAGAACAATGATCCAAACAACAAAAGCCGGGGATTTACATGGATTTACCACCTCAAATATCAACAGCAAACGTTGGTTCATTTTACCAACAATGACAAGATACTTCACTTGCTGGTGGACAGGGTCACCCCTCTCCAATGGCTGGAGCAGACTACGGCCTTCCAAGAGCCCGAAGATCTCAGCTTTGGTCGCGTGCTTTCCATCCAAGAGCCAATCATCCTCCAGCGATTGCCGTGATTGGACAGCTGTTTCAAGCACCGACGCATGCTGCGTGCTTTCGAAAGCAAATATTCAAGGATCCAAATGGATAAAAAGATATAAAAGAATATAAAAGATATAAAAAGTACATGTAAATCATTTGTAGACCAATAAATTGATCGATTTTGAATTCTGTGGGGCCGGAGAATGGATGCAGTGGCCAAGAGGCGACGATGGTGCGTCTTTGCTTCAGCTGGGCACCCCCAAAAAACCGCGCGATCCAATGACTTCAAGCAGATTCAAGCGTGAAATCCAAGTTCTCATACTTTGTAACCGAAACAATCGATGGTCAAATGCCATAGAGCAGCCAATGTGGATTTCTGGGATCTGCTGACTTGAATGAAATGGCCACGTTCACACAGCTTCCCAACTTGTCGCCTTCTTCACACCAATCAAGCGGCGGATGGATACTGTGTCATTGTCCAACGGTATGCGCCTTGGGGCAATGGGGTATGCAGACTCTACTGTCAGAACAAAGAACAGCTAACAATGCTAACAGCTGATCAAAGAATATCAAACAAACATAGAACAAACTCTGACTAAACAGCTTTGTTTTATAGAACCTTAGAAATCGTTCTAGTGTATCGTAAATTACTGAGCACTTTGGTTTATTGGATGCAGTCCATTCTGGATCACATTTTCCCGCTACTTGCGCCGATCTCAGGGGCAAACCGATCAGAGTTGTCAAGAACAACTTCCACATAGGCAGTAAGAACCTTGGTAGATCTCGGTATCAAGTCGAGGAGGCGAAGCAAGCTCTCATGTGCCCTTGACACAGCGAGAACGTACCGATTAGCCAATCATTTGCTGCAAATTGACCAGGTAGCAGTGTGTTGAGATGTCCCTTTACCAAAGTTTACTAAAACATAGTCATCATGGTTCAAGCTTGGACTTGTGATTATGGATCTCCTTAATTGAGTCCTTTTCACACCTTCTTTTCTAATCTTGTCTAAACTCCAGTTCACAAGATGTAGTAGCTATAGTAAAGCTATAGTAGTTACAAAAGCACGGCGATCTCACGGTGATCTCTACCATCTCCATCTTGATTCGCTCCTGAGAATACCACGGCTTGTCCTGCGCCCTCATGCAGAAGAGCCTGGCGGCCAACTTGGCCATGAACAAACGATTACGGTTCGCAAAAATATAAAATGTCAAAACGTGTGGTATGATGTGACAGATTATATAATGAATTCAATGTATTCTATCATAGTCTATCAAATTAAATAACAATGTTTAAAAAGCTTTGACTTGTTGTATCGTCCAATAAATCTGGTCCTCACGCGTCGATGAAAATCTTGGAAATCTGTGGCATACCTGTGGCTTGGGTCTACATGATTTCGTAGATGGTCCACTTTTGGGTGAAATCGGAGCAAAGCAAACAAGAGCAGCAATGGATTGGTATCGGATCGCAAATTGCAAGGTGCTGCATAATTCAGCATGGCCTTGCGCGTCTCTGCTCGCAGAGAACTGTACCTCCGCACAGGGTTCCATAGTAATCTCCCATATATTTCTGGTGTACATCTTATGCTGCAAATTTATGGTTGCATGACACCAGACCCGTCCTCAATCATATCTGTTGTGGTTCGAGAAGAGCCAATGGAAAGGCAGCCAACCCTTTAGGACTTTCCAAGGCCCATGTGCATAAAACACCATAAAACTGAACAATAGTTAACATTTTTAGAACCCCCAAATCTCTGCATGAATCTCTGCATGGACCAATTGGGAATATAGCTTCCAAGATTGGGCTCGCAACACACACAGATGGATTGGCCGATTAGCTGCTTTCCAAGTCACTGATCAGAGAGTACAAACAAAATCGCTTGGAAGAAGTTGGATTTGCCAGACCCTAGGCAAAAGGCTTCTCGCAGGGGGGAGAAAACACACATTGACATTGCTTTGAAAAGCATTCAATAGTATTCAAAAATAACAAAATGTAGCAAACCTCTGCGAATTGGTCAAGTGGAAGCCCGGTACAGGTTGCCGTGCTGAGTTTCTGAGTTGATGACCATTGAAACCGACAACCACATTGGTGCCAGGTGAGAAGTCTTCGTCCAAGGTGGTCTGCTCCTGCACAGTCTCGCACCGCCCCATGTCTCGCCTTGGGCGCACTATTTGGCCCCCTTGCATCCCCTTGCCATTTTCATTCTCGAGAAAAGAAACAACCTATAACAACCTATAACAACCTTTCATATTGTGATTGATTTTGGGAAGTTCACCCTCAGTGGTCCATGCTGCCAGCAGGTTGAACCGCTGCGAGAAGTCAATCTCAATCGTGTTTGGCTGGGACCATCAAATCTGGGCAACTGCAGATGTAATTACAATACTTAGATTTAAGTAGTATGTCAGGTGACCCATGATGTGCAACTTGTGCGACCCACAAATAGTCACATAGTGGCCCATGGCTGCCATTGCTCCTTGTATGTTTTGAAGCCGCGAATGATCACCTGCGACCAGAATGGTTGACCCATACAAAATATGATGAATTTTCAAACGACCTGCAACACCAAGAAATGGCAGCAATCGTCTCGGAAGTAACTGGGAGATTGATGCCTTGCGGGTGTTCATCAGTGTTTTGAGGTTACTGCGACATATAGCAGCCCAGTTGAAGATCTTAAATTGAACCTGGTGAATAGATTGGAATCATAACAATTGGCACAAGCTACACCGATGGCAAGCGTGCCTGTTTGATGTACATCTTTTGGGCAAGTACCTTCGATATAAAGCACTCTGTCGAACTGTGAATTGAGATCCAGAGAAACACTGGAATTTGAATGATCTTGGTGAAATTTGATGCATTTCAGACATGTTCAGACCATCAAATCACATCAGTCACATCACCAATTACTGGGAGTCTATCCCAACAGTCCCAACACATTTAGCGGCTCAATGTCTCAGCAGTGTGTGTGTGTGTGTGGATTTTGTGATGGCTCACTTAGATTGGTCCAAGTCCACCGATGCAATTCACCTTGGCGGGTCTAAACCCGTGAGATCTAAGGCATTCGAAAGCATTCGAAGGCATTAGCCATCTTATCACCAAGAGAACATGAAAAAGCATTGAAAAGCATTTAAGTATATTCAAGTCCGCATTTTGTGCCACACATTACTTTCACACCCTTGGGACCACTGAGACGGTTTCTATCCATCGTGAACGTGTCGCTTCATACACCGGCTTGATGGGCTGGTGAAAGTTGACCAATGTGGCACCAACCTGTTCACAACCCATTGTATACCCTCGTGTGTATACATTAATTAACATATGTAAATCATTGTAAATCATTGTAAATCAACATACAGTAAATGGAAATCCATGTGTTTCTGAGTTCATGCTGCATGCTCTACAAAAAGTTTCACCTCAATTCATACCTGATTTGTCCTGAACACAAAAATCACAAGCCCAGCCCTGCAGGACCTGCAGGCCGCACTGCATCCGGCATCCTCATCCTCTTCCCCTGAGGCCCCCCGCTTCCGCCGTCCAGCGCACTTGAAAAGGCGCAGGTTGAAGTGGCGTGGTTTGAGCCAAGCAGACCATTTTGAGCAATTGAATTTTCTAGCAACAAAATAGAACACCAACTTCACAGCCACAGTAGCCGGTAGTTGTTTTCAGCTGAATTTATGGAGGCCCTTTTGAATACTCTTTATGTAGAGCACTCCACTTTGGGTCATCAGGATCAAAAACATCACCTGCATGATGACCCAGTTGGTGTTGCCCAACAGTAGATTGGCAAAGTGACATATGCTAAGGCGAAACGCACGACGGAGCAAGGTGCACCTGTTGAAAAATGCGACGCACGTCAATGAACTCCTGACCCGGCAACTGTTCGGTATTTGCAGTTGAAGTTTGCAGGCTGAATACGATGTGATTAATGTTGAATATAAAACAGCATCGATTCAGGTTAATCACCAAATTCAGAAGAAAACGAATATGTTTTTTTGGCGCGCTATACTGATCAAAGCAGTAAATAGAATACACAAAAACACCACAAAAACACTGCAAAAACAAATAGAAAAACAAGCACGTACATATACAATAATATTGAGATGTTGTGCCTAAAAAATACATATACATATATACGTATATGCATGATACATGTTTACATACCAGTAGTACCGAACAAGGCGGTGGCGGAAGTTTCAAAAATAGGAGACCTATAGGAGGGGTTGGTTGTTGTGAATCACGGATGGCAGGGCGAATCCACTGATGGTCCAAAAGGTGGATGGAGTTGTGTTTTTTGGAATGGTTGCAATGGTTGCAGTGGTCACGACACCACAACTGTTGGATGTGGTGTAGTGCAGTTGTAGTTTTAGTTGTAGTGTAGCGTAGTGGAGTGGTAGGTGTAAGTTGTAGTTCTAATGTGGTGTAGTTAGTGTAGTGTAGTTGCAGCTGAAGTTGCAGTTGTAGTTGTGGTGCGGTGCAATTCGTGTAGTGTAGTGTATTGTAGTGTACTGTAGTGTTGTGTACTGTAGCGGGTTATAGTGTAGTGTAGTCCAGTGTAGTGTAGTGTACTGTAGTGGTAGTTGTAATTGTAGTTGCAGTTGCAGTTGTAGATGTAGATGTAGTGTAATTAATGTAATTAGTGTAGTGCAGTGTAATGTAGTGTAGTTGCAATTGTAGTTGTAATTTGGTGGAAGCAGTAGCAGTAGCAGTAGCAGTAGAAGTAGCAGTAGAAGTAGGAGTAGGAGTAGGAGTAGTAGTAGTAGTAGTAGTAGTCGTCGTCGTCGTCGTAGTCGTAGTAGTAATAGTCGTAGTCGTCGTCGTCGTCGTCGTCGTCGTCGTCGTCGTCGT
>Ga0126342_10012972_pt1 | contig 14810 bp, 15 predicted proteins | sample Cyp1metagenome_FD_92528 | JGI IMG/M metagenome (GOLD analysis project Ga0126342, IMG submission 92528) | Coral microbial communities from Lord Howe Island, Old Settlement Bay, Australia - Cyphastrea 1 metagenome | ecosystem: Host-associated > Invertebrates > Cnidaria > Coral ... | reverse complement strand
TCGCCGTTGGCCAGTCCATCCGCCGGCAACGAGAGCAAAGAAGCCGCGAAGGCGTGCATGCCGGCGTGGGCGAGGATGGCTGACCAACGGCTGATGAGCGAGGTGACTGTGGCTTGTTGTAATAGGGCAGGAGCTGATCGGGCTTTGTGTGGCGCCAGGAGGCGCAGGAATTCCGCCGATTCCGTTCGAGCGCGAAGCCTGTGGAGCAAATCGATGTTGTCGAGGGTACGCAATGCACGGCTCAGAGCTGCTTGGTTATGTGCCTCTCCCGCCCTGTTGGTGTTGTGTTGTGTTTGAGGTTGTTGTGCTCTTTCTGTGTGAGGTTGTTGTGTTCTTTCTGTGTGAGCCGATAAGTTCGGCGGTTGGCTGACTGTTGCCAGTAGGCTGTCGGTGTCCGTGGTGGACGTGCTTGTGGTGCTGGTGGTGCTTGAAGTGCCGGAAGAGCTGCTGGAACTGCGGGGGCTGTCGGGGGGCCCGGGTTCTGTTACGTTGTTGTGCTGGGTCGTGTCGGTGGGCAATATCTGTGGTGGTTGTGCTGGCGGTGGGTCGGCCCAGTGTGCTGCTAGTGTTGCTGCTTGGGATGCCAGGCGTTCCCGTAACCCGCGCTAACTCTTGCAAGGTGCCCAGGATGTGGTGCAGGGTTTGCGAAGGGATTGGCGGGGCTTGCTGCAGGTGCGTCACGAGTTGCCTCCACTGCTGGCCAGCTGTCGGGTGCTGTGCCCATTGGTGAGTTGCGTTTGGGTCGAGGCGGCGTGCTGCTGCTTGTAGCAAAGGAACAAAGAGCCAGCTGTTGCTGCTGCCTGGTCTGTGTTGCGGTGGCCCTTGGTGGTACCACACCGGCGCCGGTGCAGGTGGCCGCTGTTCCGGGGGTTGGCCTGGTTGCTGGTCGGCAGCGCTCGGTTCTGCCGCGGCGTATGGAATCTGTTCGGCTTGGCATGTGTGGAAATGGGGTGGGGCGACTGCGCTGCAGCAGCCCCAGCCTCGTTCGGATCGGGTCATGTCGAGTGCTAATGTGCGGGTTCCATGCTGTGTGCATGCTGGTCTCGGCGGCAAGTTTTGGAGCAAAGCGCGGCCGGGTGTGACGGTGGCATTGCACCGGAGGCATACCCACTCAGGTGACCATGTGTTGGTGGACCGGTCGAGCGTTGGAGCCCATTGCATGTGTCTGTCGGGAAGTTCTCGCCAAGCGGTGGAGGAGGTCGGGGCCCCCGGCTCGGCGAGAAAGAAGCGATGGCAACAGAGCGGAACGGTGTCTGCTGGTGGAGGCGGTGGCTGCGGCCTCGCTGTGTTGATTGCCCTGTCTGCGTTTGGCACTGGCGTGGCAACACAGTGTTGGACGCATCGGTCCCGAAGTTGTGTCTCAGCTGTCTCGGACCAGGGGTGTCTGCATGCTGGGCAACGGGGTTGCGGGCTGTGTGCTCGGTAGCGGGCCGCGCACCCGAGGTGGAGCGGATGACTGCAACTTGGCCATGGGAAGGGTAGCTCAGGGCCAATGGCAGTTGGATCAATGGGGAAAAGGCATACTGTGCATGTTGTTGTGTCTTCCCTTGGTGTTGAAGGGTTGGTGTGCCGCAGCCACTCTGGGGTTGTGGGGGCTACGACTTGCGGCAGCTCTTGGTGGCTGTTGAGCAGGGCTGCTGGGTCTCTGGGTGGGTCTGCGTTGGGGTGTGCGGTGCCATGCCTGGGCCACTGTTCGGTGCCCTTGGGGTGATGTCTGCAATGCCGTCATGGCCAGAAGGGGGGGCTTGTCAAGTCAATGGCGGGGGGTTGCCCCGACATTGTGTGCAGAAATCCCACAAGCACAAGGGCAGTGACAGACTCAGGACGACAAATCCACAGGCCAGAAGTGAGTCCACAGGAAACCGAAAGCGGAGAAACACAGTCCAGCTAGCGCGGGTTTCTTTCTTGTTGTGGGGTGCCCGTGCCCACTGTTTTTTTTTTTTCGGGACCTTGTTTTTTTTTTTGGCCCCGGTGAAAAACTGAACTGTTTTATACTGGCCAGTTTCCAGATGTGCCGATGGCGCCACTGTTTTTTAGGTGGTTTCAGGCTCCACCGGAAAGCAAAGTCCAAACTACAGAGAACCCGGTTGTCGTCGTTTTCAATTTGTGCAAATTGTTTCCCCGTGCGCGTGGTGAGTAAATTTCATTGGTTGCAGTGGGTTACAAAAGTGGCAAATAATGAAGCCAACGCACTCCACAATGGATCATTTAACCAAAACTATTCGAATCATGAACAAGAACAATAGCACTGACACATATGAGGTTGTCGGTCAGAAACTGACATGTTGCAGCACAGAATTGTTCATTTTTTTTGCTGAAAAAATCTACTCTTTCTGTCTTTCCTTTTTTCACTTTTTACATTTTTGATTTCTGCTCGTTTTTGATTTCGCAGTGCTAGAATTCAAATTCGCTAAAAGGCACTGGTTCTTCTTTTTGCCTTCGCAGCAACCTTCTTTTTCTCCATGGTAACCACTGGAGTTGGTTGCAATGAGATAAATGGCGAAGGTTCTGCTCTGTCGTTTCTTTCACTGCCGGATCCATAACCAGCATCATCTCCAGTGCTCTCCATAGGCATTGCCTCAATAACACTACTGGAGATTGTGTCAATATGTTCTCTGAACATTGGTTCGCTTGGATCATGTTTCGAATGGAACTTTCCAAATCGCGTTGTCTTCTGTACAGTTGTGCTCTGAGGAATGAAGTCCTTTTGTCCTGTCAGCGAGGATGAAGACTCAGCTTGCAACTTCTTCTATTTCTCTTCTGTCTCTTTCTTTCTCTTTTCATATGCCTTTGTTCCTTCTTTCGGCGGGTGCTCTCTTGTTTCGTGCTGTGAGATCGAATAATGAGTTTCAAACATGTGCTGAAGTGGCCCCCGAGTGTCTGCGCCAGAGACCAGTGGCTCAAATGAAATCTGTAAGCAACCTTTTTTGACAAGGTAGTCAATTGTCTCTGTGTATTGCAACCAGGAAGGACGAGGTTTCAGTGGTGCAAAGGTTCTATCGGAAAACTTCCCGAATTCCCCACCAGCTGTCGTCATGATGCTGACAGGCCAAGCATTGTCAACAAGAAGCAAATAGCACCTTGTAAAACCCAGGTGGCCACATGATACAGCTTTCGCGGAGAACTCTCCTCCAATGTGATGTCCGAGTAGGAGGTTGCAGCCAGTTTTCTGCGATGTTGCCCCAGTCCACAATGATTTGTGTAAGATGCATGCATGTAACCTTGATCTCACCGATGTGATTAACAGATCGTATCCAGAATAAGGGTCACACTTCTCAAGTGCACGCACTTCTGAGATTAGGACTGAACTCAAATTCGACACAGCGCGTTGTGGCGTTGTTTTCGACATCTTCTGCAGAACTGTCCCAAAAGAGCGGCTGAAAAATTTTGCCTCTCGAAGCTGTGAACTGCGTTTTTTGTCTCCAGTTGCAACTCAGTTGTCCCATTGGTGCCAAGACCGTGAAGAGTGCCAGATCCACAATGTTCCATCCTCCAATATCCTCTTGCAAAACATCGACAAAAAAAAAAGTTGTCTCACTCAGAGGATTGTAGCCTTCACTGTAGAACTCGTCTTGAAGAACATCGTATACTCTTTTTGACTGGGATGGCAGACAAGTCACACACAGTGAAGTCCTTAGTTTCAGAGCCAAAACAGCCTCTTCACCAACAGTCAAGCGGTCCCTGTACTTTTGATGTATCACGTGAGAAATGTCAACTAGCTCCCAAGTACTAATTGAAGTAATAAGAGGCAGCCCGTAGCTGACAAGTACTTCAACCAGCAAGAGAACACCACGAGCTCTCTGAACACATTCAACATGAGAACCCTCTTCTGTTGTGATCTCTAGAATGATGAAAGAAGCGACATCGTGAAACGGAGTAACTTTATACGTTCTTTCAATCTGCAATGCTCTGTTGTCGAGCTCGAATTTGCTCATGACAGCTTGCCTTCCAGAACCAGTTGTCTTCTGGGATGCCACAGTGCCGGAGTGGTCTGATTGAGATTGTCCAGAGTAATGCGATCGTAGCTCACCAGCTGCCGAGCTTGAAGCTTCCGATAGGTCACCTGTGGTATTATCCTCCTCAATGGCACCAGAGGAGAAAATGATGCTTTGATCACAGATCCAGAAAGAGCACCCTCTCTGGACTAAGATGTAGAGCTGCTTCATGTAGACGAGCTTGAGGATGCCATCACCTTGGACAGCTAGGATATCACGGATCTTTTCCGGAAGTTCTTGCAAGGCTGAGAAAAACCCTGCATCTACCTCTGAGTCCTCAAATTCGGTTTCGTCGACCTCCTCGAATCCGGCCAAATCCTGCTCAACAGAAGGTTGGTTTTGAAAATCACCCAAGAACTTCACTTCAGACCGAAGATTGTCTCCAAACAGGAATTTTGTTTCTTCGTCAAAGTTGTCTGGTTCTAACAACGGAAAACCTTGAAGGCTTTCTCCAAGCGTTTGCACTCGCTCTGCATGGGAGCGCGCTCGCTTTGAGTTTGCTTGCTTTCGGCCAGACATTGCAACGGAAAAATGTAGAAAAAAAACAGGAAGAAAATCAAAAAGCTACACTTGAATTTTCGTTTGAGCCAATGTGTATGTTGATGTGTATGTTGATGTGTATGTGTATGTGTATGTGTAGGTGTAGGTGTATGTGTATGTACGTACAGTACTAATTTTCCCTATGGGTTGTTCGACGGAAATAACCCCTCTATCGATCAACTAACTGGACGGACACCTCCGGGGTCAAGTAATATGTTCTTCAAGAACGTTCTGTGCAGATGACTTTGTCCATTGACAACTCATGAGACTTCGAGCCATGCCCAGTCAGTTGTGATGATCTCATCCCATGGTGTCTCTTTTTCTCTCACCACCTCTGAGGGTGGCGGATCAGACAAACCCATCGTTTCGCCTCAAAAACAATGTCATTTTGCGTTCAGTTTTCCATAGCAATGTCAAAGGGTTCCACTCCTGGCGTCTTACGCAGATGATTGATCTGACATGACACGCATTCTGGGCAGCGAGTGGGAGCATACCCTTTGTGTGCCCAAAACACCAGCAGAACGTTTTCTCCCATGCCGGAGCTAATTGGATAACATGGGAGACATACATCTGCACTCTGCACTCCCTGCAGTCATGTGGCAAAGCTCTTCCCGCTCTTCCATGACATAGTCTTCAGGCTGAAGCTCTTTGTACTTTCGCAGCAACCTGGGAATACGATGTGTGACATGCCAAAAAATCACATTCGCAACGGGCGTCCATCTATCGATCCTAACACATGTCGTCCTTCGATCCTAGCACAGAGCATGTGCTCAGCTCCGGGCTCTCGATATGTTTTTTGTTTTGAATCCTTGGCCGCACTAGGTCACTAGGAAAATCAACCACAAACTGAGCAAAATCCTTGCCTGCTTCCCAAAAATCAGTACGCCACGAGCTCTTCGCTTCAGCAAAAACTTATAGTTTATATGTATATATATATAAAGATATAAATAAATATGTAAATATAAATCTAAATACAAGTATAAATATAAATATAAATATAAATATACATATAAATATGAATATAAATATAAATATAAATATAAATATGTATGTGTGTGTATGTATCTGTGTATATATGAAATTCTTATCAGGCTGCATAAGATAGTTGTCGGACATGAACAAGCGACAGGATCCATCGGGTATGCAATTTTATGCATTTTTGCATGTTGCAGACGAGGGTCCAATTTCTGTCTCAAAAGAGCGTTTTGGGCATGCAATGTATCTAAAGCAAGTTCATGCTCCTCGCTCAAGTTGCGTTTCAAACTCTCCACCTGCACAAGCAGGCAGGCAAATTGCCAACATGATCATCTGACAATTGACCGTGTTTCCACTCTGAAAATGCTGCCTGCGATGCCAGGACTTCGTGGAAAGGTGCCATCCTTCAAACCAGAAGCATGTTTTCAATATTCAAATTTTGGGCCCACGGCTGCGAATTGACAAAATCCTGTGCAAACTCCCGCCCTTTAAATGTTGTCTCAATCCATTCATCCACCACTTCCAATCGTTTCAATTGCCCACAGCAGAACAGCAAAACAACTTCACATTTCCCTGATCACAAAATCTGGCCGCCAACCCCAACTCACAGAACCGAAATGCTTAGTTTTACCCAGAAGACCTTCCCTAGAGCTGGGAAACGACACACAGGTTTGCCATCCACGATGTAAATGTTCCATTCCAATATGTTTCAACCTTGTGTAAAGTCTCTCAATTCTAACTACAACTAACCAGTCAAAGGGTATATGTTAAATTGACTTGTTCCGTTCTTTATGACCGTGCTGCGGCTTTAAAGCGTTTCAAATTCCGAACATGTTTGTCCACACTTGGCATCACATGGCGGTCTCACAAACCGCTGCCAAAACCGACGCAAAAACTGAAAGGTAGCCCTAGCGATGCAAACAGAAGGGGAAAAAAAAAATCTTTTGTCAGTCGGCATCGTGGAGCAGAGCAGCGTGGAGTAGAGCAGCATGGCTCCGCTCTACTCGAGTAGAAGGGTGACACTAGAAGTCCACGTAGGGTAGAGGCACAGTACAGGTTGAATAAAATAGAAGTAGGGTCGGGCAGAGTCAAGTAGATTCGACAGTAGAGGTACACGTGAACAAAGGTAGAGTACAGTAGAAGTCGAGTAGAACCAAATAGAGCTGACACTAAAGGTACAGGTGAACATGGGTAGAATAGAGTTGAAGTAGAATAGGATAGAAACAGGGTAAAGAAAACATCAAGTTGGCATGTAGCCCAAATAGAGGATCATTAAGAGAAGAATAGAATAGAGGAGACTAGAAAGCTGGTGCGGGGTAGAGCAAAGTAGAGCAGAGTAGACAAAATGGAATAGAGTAGATGAGAAAGGTGTTTTTGCGTCATGTCTTGCGATTCCTATTGTGTTTTGGAAGTCGCCGTCGGCAGATCGCATCGTAGCTGCAGGTAACAGGGCAGTTTATCGTGTAAACGGACGTTCCCTTGCGGAGCAAAGTTGGCTCGCTTGCGGGACGGGAGCGGGCGTTGTCGCGAATCTATCCCGCGGGTTTCGGAATAGAAGTTTCCAGGTGATGTTTTGTTTTTTCTTTCCGTGTTGACGATGTGCTATGCAAGTTATCAGCTGTCAGGCTGCTTTGTGCATTGGCACTGGTGCATCAGAGAACTTGTTCTGCAGCAACGTATTGCGATGCTATTGCATTTTGGAACTCACTGTTGCTAGATCGCGGTGGCACTGTTGCGTCAAACCTCAAATTTGAACGTTAAGATGTGCTGGAAACAGTCTAAATTTTTTGGGGCACGGAAATTCCGTTTGGCAGACAGGTTAAAATCGGATGCGAGTGTCGTCGCTTTGCCATCGGATCTCTCTTAAACGATGCTGGCAGTGGAACTGAAATTTCCAGGTAATTGTTTTGTTTCTCTGTTGACGCTGTGCTATGCAAGTTTGCAATTGGTGCATTGGAACCGGTGCATCACGGATTCTGGTTCTGCAGGTATGTATTGCGATTCTATTGTGTTTCGTCACTGTTGCTAGCTCGCATTGGGACAGGCACAGCCAAGATGCGATTTGAATGTTAGGATTCGCCAAAACCATTGTTTTTTTGGACACACGGAGGTTCCGTCGCGCAGAAAAGTTGGTTCGCTTGCGTGACGGTTGCAGGCGTCGTCGCTTTGCCGTCGAATCTATTTCGAATTGCGCGCGCTGTAACTGAAGTGTCCACGTGATTTTTTGTCTCTTGTTGTGGGCGCTGTGCTAGTTTGTTTTGCATTTCAGTGTCAGCAAATCGCAATGGAGTGACTGTGTCAAGGTTCCTCGCTGCTGCGGTTGCGTGCATCATAGCATAAACGTTTGCAACTGGGAATTAGTAATCGTATTGGAGTGGCCGCACCAAGGTTGCAATGCTGCTTTGGCAGCAAGTTCTTCTCCATTTAGGCGCTTATGTTTTTTTTCAAATTATTTTCAAAGAATGCTCCAAAATCGTCCTGTAAAGGTTTCTATCGCTGCTGCGGCTACGTGCGTAATTTTCTTGCCTTTTGCAGTTGAGAGTCATAAATCGTATTGGAGTGGCTGCATTAGGGTCAGATGGCGCTTTGGCAGCAAGGTTTTCTTCGCTTCGGCTCTGATGATTTTCCTTGTACAATATTTTTTGAAATCTGTTCCAATTTTTTCCCTTTGACGCTAAGATCCGGTTTGAAGAGCTTCGAAAATGGTTGACTACCAATTGCCTGGAAATAGGACAAACACAAGTTGAAAGAGTCACAAGGAACCAGCGAAGAGGACGAGTATATTTCAAAAAAATTGCACTTGAGATAAGCTCAACCGAGCTGAGAAGAATTCGGAAGAATTGAACTGAGGTGAGGGGAGCGGAGAAGAATTGAAGAGAGGTGGAGGGAGACAAGAGTCATTGAGAAGACTCGACAAAAAGTGGAAATCGTGAAAAGAGTTGAAGAGAAGTGAAAAAAATTGAAAATTGATAAGAACTACAAAAATCGTTGAAAATAATTGAGAATAGCGGCAAAAAGAATTGAAAAGAGTCGATATTTGTGAGAAGAGCTGCGAAGAGTCGAGCAATCGTTGCCACAGTTGACAAGAGCAAACAAGAGAGAACGAACTCATAGAACAGAGTTGAAAAAATGAGGCTTCCGTGCAATTCCTATAGGGCAACATGTGTTTTTCACTCCTATACTGAAACACTCCTTACTAGTGGAAATTTCCGCCACCCGCCTCGTGCGGGCTCTGCTTACGCAACGTGGTTGCACAGACGCCAAACAAACGCTTGGCAATTCCTAATTATTGGAAGCGCGAGAATGCTAAACCGACACGGCAATTGTCATTTTAGGTGTTGGTTTCCCATGGTGGTTGAATTTCCCCCCCAGATAGGTATACAATCAAGCAGCAACAAGAACAAGAACAAGAACAACAACAACAGCAACAACAACAACAACAACCACAACCACCATTCACAAACAATTTGGTCAGGAAATGCAAAACCAATGAAAACACCCACGCAAGGCAACCATAAAAAAAACACAAAAAACATGTTCACAAATCCTGGCGCAAAAGTACCGATTTGTTTTCAACAACATCGTTTTTCGGCACGAAATCCGGGTGCTTTGTTGTTGTTTGCACAAACAAACCCGCACAAATTGACACAGCGAATGCAAGCGGCCACACGGGCTACAATCGACACAAGCGACACCAGCAACATTGGGAACGACACGAGCGACATTGGGTACACTGAAATCATGATTGATTGCTTGATGCATCGTTTCATCTCACATACACCAAATGTTTCCTAAACATTCTAGTCTTGGTTTTGTTCCTGGGAAAATTACTCTAGTAAGTTTAATCCTGGTTGCCGTTACATCCGATATATGTTTCATAGTGCATGGAACGCGTATTAATTCCAAACAAATCAAACAATGACTTCCAAAACAAAATGAAACAACAAGGACAAGCCTTTTCAAGTTGGCCCAAGAACCCAACACCTGGAAAAATGCATGCCCTTTGGTCCGCACACTTTTTCAAATTCACTTATGAAACTGTCCTGCATAGGGGATACCGGAACAAAGGTAAGAATAAAAACATAGCTAGACGGCGGATGCTTCGAGAGTCCCAAGGAAGAATTGGCTAGACTTGGAGAACGAGCAACTTGCAGACCAATTTGGTTTTCGACGAGGTCTTGGCATTGATGATGCGATGGTGGTTTTGGAAAATGATGGAAAATGTTTGTGGCAAATCTTTGGCCTGGGGATCTGAAATGTGGGCTGCCGGCCTAGATCTGAAGAAAGTTTTCGACCATATAAAACATGATTTGAGCACGACAAGGAGTTCCAGACCCGTACCTGCAAGCGTTACGCCGGTTGTACGCGAATCAATCTGGAAATGTTGGCGGTAGCCGTTTTGTTTTCAACATCACACGTGGTGTGAAACAAGGACATGTTTGAAGCCCTATGCTGTTCAATTCTGGGTTGGAACACGCCAGGCGGAATTGGAAACAATTTTTGAAATCACATGGTTTACACCTCGGTGTTTCCAGCAGGCTGACAAATATCCGTTTTGCAAACGATTATTTGTTCTGCGCGAAGTCGCGGAAGGAATCGGCGGACATGTTGGAACATCCTTGGGACACTGATGGTTGCGGTGATTCGTTGGCCGTGTTATGGGGCGAGGAGGAAAACAAGTATCTCGGCCGCACCATTTTCCGACATTTGAACAGTCGTGGCCTTTTCGAACTGCAACACAAATTCCAAATTGGCTGTCATTTTTTCACAAACAAAAATTTGTTTCCACAAACGAACACATTGCCTTGCATTTGCGTTTGATATTGTTTGATGCCGTCATCTTGTTTGGTTTGGCTACCCCTGCCTTTGACCAAATCTGAATATCTTTCGGTGGACAAATTACAACGTGAAATGTTTTAATTGATTGTCGGTTGGGTATGGTTTGACGGTGAAGATTGGCCCGATACCATGTCCCGGATGAACCGGAAAATCGTTTTGCAATTTCCATCCATGAATGCAAACCATGGTTTTCTCAGACATTCGAAGGGCAGTTTTGCACCGCAACCAAGATAATAAATTCCCGTAATTCCTTTGGGTGGCAGCAACCAGCGAGTGGAATCCAACCAGTGACTGGCAACAAAATTTTTCCCATGAACCCAAACGTAGGAAAGGTCGTCCATCAAAACGATGGGATGACAATTTACAAAAAATTGCGATCCATTATTTTCGGGCGTCGTGGGCCACAGCTGCACAGGTCGGGCCAGAATTGCCATTCTTGGAACATGTGTACGTCCAGTTTTTCAGCAATATGTGACCCATGAACCGTTCCCGTATCCGTGTAGCATCGAGGCAACTCGGACGGGCGAACGAACGAACATGGAATGTAACACCCTCAACTGCATGCATTGGAACACTGCCGCATTTTTTTTCTTCCTCGGACGCGTGTAATGTCACATGTGTTCTGTCAACCCTTTGCCACTGCACAATCAAGTAGGAAAGAAATTCAATGCAAAATGACGACCATACGAATTGTGCTGGCACGTGCATCAGCCATTTGGTACATTCCAGCTGGACCAATCCGTCGTGGGAACAAATGAACTCGGAAAAAAATGGTTCTGAAATGGAAAGGTGTCATATTCATCGGGTTAGCAAATGAGTTCCCGGCCGGAAGATTGAAGAGGAACTAAATGTATCAATTTTTGAAGTCTTTGTGCAACATTTACTGGCGTTCTCACCGGTGTTGCCATGGGAGGTTGGCGCGCTAGGAAAAAATAAAAGGAACGAAACGGAAAAAACCAAAAAACGCACAACTTCCCCGCAATCTGAACAAATTGAATGCAAATTTTACTCAAGTGAGGGATCGCCTTCCAAAACATTTGACGCGAACAACTGTTGTTTGGCGATATAATTTTCATTATGCACACTTTATCAATTCTTGCCAGTGTTCGCCAGCGTCTAATACACCGTTCATACCGGCACGAATCGTTTGTTTGGTACATGCGCGCTCATCAAAATTTGTTCTCCCGCATCCATTCTACGGGACATGCGCAACGCCACCACTCATTCGAAAATGAATTATATATTTAATTGTCAATTGTGGTTAACACTCATTTGTTTCTTGAAAGTTGGGTGTCAAGGTGTTAATGTTTTGGGGGCAACATCCTCGAGCAGAACAGATGCACAAAACCAACCAATGTCACAGTTTGACCTTGGCAAATTGGGATGCCCAGGACGTTTTCAGTTTGGCAAGGCAAGTGGATTTGGCCTCAATTTCCTGCTTCTGCCAGAAAAATAACATTGAGCGCGTGGAACCCGTGTTTTTCACCGGCCCAGCGGCGCACAGATTAATTGGTGACCCGTTGGCCAAGGCTCATGTGCCCACAATATGTTTCGTTGGTTCCGACCTCCCGGTTGCAGCTGCAGTGGTACCATGGGGCCCAAGCGCTTGGAAGTTTCAGCCGCCGCGTGATTTTGGAGGACAAGGGCAAAAATGCGCAACTAAAAATTTTATACTTATCAGTTGTCAGCTGCCTTTTTTTTGTTTGCGTTTCAGTTTCGGGTTCGGTTGTGAAACCTTTTTCCTCCATTTTTCTGTGGAAACGGTTTTTGGACACTGGTGCTACGTTTGAATGAAACTCGTCGCGCATCATTTTTCAGGATTGTTAAATTTGGATTCCCATTCCTGTGGCGGGACAATAGCTAAAGCCGGTGTTTTGGCATTTTTTGTTTGAGCGCATGAACTTGCATGCACGCATAATTTTTTGCTATCAAAAGTGTAGTGGCGATGATTTGGTTTCACGTCATCTTTAAACATCCAAGGGAATTTTGCTAGTTCTTCCCGGTTGTGGTTGTTGTTGTTGTTGTTGCTGTTGTTGTTGTTGTTGTTTTTGTTGGAAGGGGTTGTGTATGACAGTGCGCGTTGTGGGCTTAAGTTTTTTTTTGATTTGGCCCGTCCATGACTCCTGACGACCCTCGCTTTCACCAATCATGGGTTTTGCTTTGGTTGTGTGCTTGGACACCTTGTCTCCCACCTTGTCTCCCACGTTGTCTCCCACCAGTCATTGGTGTTCTTGTGGTTGCGTGAGTGGTTGTGGGATGCTACTGGGTTTGTGGCTGCCGGGAATTGTTCGGGTACGGTTGCAGTGTTCTGTATGTCCTGAATTTCTTGTATTTTTCCTGCATATGCCTTGCGTTCCGAGTTGGCATTCAGATGCTAGATCCCAGTATTTCACGCGCTGACATCGAAAACCGAAAAAATGTTGAATTTTCGAGCCATTGCCATTTAGCCGTCTTCGCAGGGGAAGAAAAAGAAAAAATACCATGGTTTCAACAAATATGTGAAAAAAATGAAACTTGGGAGTGCACATGCACATGAAACCTTGTCACCAACATTTTCCGTCCAATGACTTTCCGACACATCACTACCGGTGCCAGGTTCACCGACGACTTTCACCCGAAACCCTCCTCCAAAATTATTCCCCAAAATTTTCCCATTTCGTTTCTCTTCTTCGCACATCAATTTCCATGTGATTGGTTGCAGGCTGCCGGGCTCGGACAAAAACAGCGGAACAGCGGCACGCAAACGCCTCGTCAAAAATTACGATTGGCGGAAATTGTGAGCCAAAATCATGGATTTTATGGTTTGCGGTCTTGCGTTCAATTTTTTTGATTTCCGTGCAACCCCCTTTAACGAGCAAGGCATCACGTAACGGAGAACAAGCTACGCTCCCAACCGTTTTGCTGGAAGTAATGCTTATTCGCTACGTTGCTTGCATTTGTTTGCCTACTGCCGTGCTTGGACAGGAAGAAAAACATGGGCTGTGCTTGGTCAAGATGCCGACGTGCTAGTTTGCTGAATTGCGTTGATGCCAGCGATTTGTTGAAATTCAATTTGTTTCGAGGTCGGGGATAACCGTTTTCCTTTGACATTGCAAAAATATGCCAATACGGGCCGTTTGGGGTGGTGTTAAACAAATCCCTTTTCACTTTCCTTCTGGTGGACCCTGGGTTGCCGCCGCAATATGATGCCTCCCATACAAAACCCTGATCCCATCCAGCTCGTTTCGCCTGTCGTCATGGGTTCGGCTGCGTTTGGTGCGTTTGGGGGAGCTTCGCATCGAAGCAGCACTTGGGGCAATGCACTCGCAAAATTGTTGTTGTTGTTGTTGTTGTTGGTTGTTGTTTGTTGTTGTTTGTTGGTGTTTGTTGGTGTTTGTTGTTGTTGGTTGTTCGTGTTTGTGTTTGTGTTTGTGTTTGTGTGTGTGGAACATCTGAAGAGATGTAAAACTTCTAACTTGCTCTTGACTCGTTTTCGCCTGAGGTTCTAATCTTAGTTTGGTCTTCAACCTGATTTTCAACAAGGGTTTCCAATCTGAATTTCAGCAGAGGGGCAGTGCACGACTGACAGTCACTGCCCAACGAAGACACTGTCAGTTCGTGGTGATACAGAGCCTGATCAGCTGTGTGTACCTGCGTCAGTTTGTCAGTTTTATCATTTATCTGAATGGCAACCGGCCAAGCCAAGTACCGGCATGTCGTTTTTCCAACAATTTTTCAAACCAAACTTGAATTTTACTTGTATGGTTTTCGCAATCTAACTGCGCTGCATCAGAGCCAGTTGGTCCTTTGAACAAGGACAAAGAAAGACATCCCAGTACCAATTCTCATGTCGAGTCATCCAATTTTCTCCTGTCAAGTTTACTGAAGTGTTTTTGCACGTACGATGCATTCCACATCAATAATTCGATAAGATGTTTCTGAGCAAGTGTGATTCATGCTGGATTCGTCAAGGTGGCATGAACCCCTCGGGGAAAGCCTTTCCAGGCTAAAGATTGACACGTTGAAATGACCTCTGAATTGACACTTTTGAATTGGTAATTCGTCTAAGTAAAGTGAAACAGATGGCCTTTTTTCGGAGTTTCACACGTCGGTCGAGTGAATGTTGAACAGCGTGCCGCTGTGCCTGGCATCGCCTTTTCTTTGCCGCTGATATGCATAGCTGGAAGCCACGACAACAATCCCTTCCAACTTTGCCCAAGAGAGTACGGAGCTCGACAATTTTCAACATGACATGTGACCATGTGGAAGCATCAGGACTTTCCTGCAGGTATGGTGACCCTTTCTTTTTCAGAACAGGGGGATCACCAAAGTGCGCTTTTTGCACTCCTCTTTGCACATTCTCTGTTTGATTGACTGACAAGAAAACAAGCAAATGACAAGACTCAACTCTCTGCATCCTTCCCTTGGGGCATGCAAAACTGCAAACAAATGACAAGACTCAACTCTCTGCATCCTTCCCTT
>Ga0126342_10012971_pt1 | contig 14811 bp, 15 predicted proteins | sample Cyp1metagenome_FD_92528 | JGI IMG/M metagenome (GOLD analysis project Ga0126342, IMG submission 92528) | Coral microbial communities from Lord Howe Island, Old Settlement Bay, Australia - Cyphastrea 1 metagenome | ecosystem: Host-associated > Invertebrates > Cnidaria > Coral ... | reverse complement strand
TTTTGTTATGTATTGTTAGATTATGTATTGTTCTGTGATCTACCACCCTTCATCATAGTCAATTGCATCAAGTAAAAGTCATTCGTAACTCGGAAGTATTGCTTCCCAACTTCCTTTGATAAAAATATGTGTATAGAATATGGAGAAAAAAACGTCCCAGTGACTGAGGTTGTTGAAATATCCGGAATTTCTATCTACTCCAGGATGACTATATGTATACCCTCCGGGAATCAAACATGGCAATGGAAAATACCCTAAAAATGGAGGTTTACAGCTGGAACAATTATCGAACCAAATGATGGATTTCCAGCAAGTCACGCTTCATGACACTGGAGGGTGTATATGTATATATATATATATATACAATATGTATATATCTATATATATCTATATATATATAGTGTGTATATATATATACATATATATATACAGTATATATATATATATGTGCATCCTCATTTCTTGTTTGTCGAATCATGTGCATCCCATGTTCGTTGGTGCATTGCCGTGATGTGGCTTTGTCTGAATATAGGCCAAAAAAAAAGTGCGTATATCTGGGTACAGTAAATCATATGAGTTCACCAATAAAATAGCTGATTTTGGTAAGGTTCCTTGTACTAAACATCATTTCTATTTTTGTCAGGTTGTCATCAATTATGACTATATCATGGATAGCTGTATAGCCATATTTTCTTGGTGAATTTCCGAAAAAAAAAAAAAAAAACGAAAAACCGGCCGTCAAAGGGACTCCGGCGGCCTTTGGCGCTCCCTGCGAACATCGGGGGCTTGACCCATTGGTTCGGGGACTTGAACCATGGGTGCCACCGTTAAACCCAGGGATCGTCGCACAACGATTCGCTGGTGAATTGTTTGTGAAGAAAAAGTAAGCCGAGACAAACCAACATGAGGATTTTCCAATGACTATGGGGATGTACACAATCGCAAAGAATTCCCCTTTTTGATTTTGTTTGAAAATAGGGTCTCTCTAAATCCATTGGCCAATCATCAGCCCCAAACTGGCGATACATGGCCCAGAGCCCTGGGTTTACCATCATGTTGCGGGACACCTATGAGCCAACTGGGCAACAACTCGGGGTTCCATTTCCACGAAGAATCAAGTGGGGATATCACCGCCGTTGTATATAGAGGTTCTATATATCTATTACATTCTATTACCCTCTGGTAATGACTAACAGTTCGCTATTGAAAATTGCCATTTAGAGTGGATTTACCCAGCTATAAATGGTGATGTTCCATAGTTACAGTATGTTAGTTTACCATGGGGTATATCCTAACTCATGGCTTTTGTTAAACCATCGTTACCCGTTACCCAACCTTCTTTGACCCAGCAGCCTGATGACCCAATAAAATAATAAGGAACCCCTATAGATGAATAGATCCAATACTCAACCAGGGTTTCTGAGGGATATTTAAATCTTGCACGTGTGGCACGTGTGCCCCCCGAAAAGTGAATCACTTGGCCATCTTGATATTCATTGAAGACCTTCAAAGGGAAGAAAAGGGGATGCTACTTGCTTTCACATAAGGGAATAGAATCTTCACTTGCAGGCTGACTTGCAGGTGGGATTTTGCATTCGAAGATTTTCAAAATGGGAAGTTTCTTGCGGATGTGACTTCGCTAATTCAGGGAATACCGAGCGCATGAACATTTCAGGAACAGCACTTTGACTCAAAGGGCTGGCAGCGCCATATAAGATGAGGATTGTCCGAATAGACATTGGGGCATAGCACAAGTTCTGGCCGTGTGGTTTTTTCTGCTTTGTTTTCAAGGGATTGCAAGAAAATCGATCACACCGATTCTACACCTGGAAATGGGTGGGTACCCCCTTCCCAAATGGATAGCCCCTGATTGCCAGAACCTTTGTGGATTGGGCCAATCTGAGACACCGTTGAAAAGATCATATAATAAAATGGAATAAATTGCGCATAATAACGACAATAGTGATAACAATACAAATATGTAACCGTAACAGCATTATTAACAATAATGGCATTAATGACAACATAATTATAAAAATAAATAATGAATAATAATATTATAGCAGACCCCAAAAACACATAAAAACACTACCAAAAAATAGAATTCCACTTTTTAACAGTGACCAATTGAAAATGTTCTACCTTTTTGGGGAAGCAAATTATACCCAACATGGTAATCCAACATAGCTATGGAACAGGGCCCATTACAGGGCCCATTTCTAGATCCATCAACAATGGTGATTTTCCCATCAGTTGTATATAGTTACCATCTGGTTATTTAACATAGCCATGGAAAATCCCTTATAAATGGAGGTTTTAATGGGAAAATCATCTATAAATGGGCCATCTATACCATGGCTATGTTAAATAACCAGAGGGTATATCCCAATGTATCCCCATCATAGCACCATTTTTTTTGGTCAAATCCTTATGTTTTGTTGGTTAAATCTCCAGGATCAACCGTAAAAAATGGTGGGAAAATCCCCTCGTGAAATCGACGCCTGGGAAGTCGCTGGAGTTGCGGTCTTTCCCGCCTGCAGGAGCGATTTTGGTTGGGAGATTTGGGACTTGGGACTTGGAATTTGCTAATTCCATAGATTTTTTGGTAATTCCATATTTTTTTTGTTGGTAATTCCATACATTCCATGGAATTAGTAAACTATGTTGTGCGAGATGTGTTAATTCCATAGTTTGCTAATTCCATGGAATGAATATTTGTATGTTGGGTGACTTAATTCCATATTTTGTGCGATATGTGTTAATTCCATATGTTGGTAATTCCATGGAATATTTATGTAGTATGTTGGGTGACTTAATTCCATATTTTGTGCGATGCGTGTTAATTTTATGGGAAAGTTGGGTTAAAGCCAGCAAAAATCATGGTAATTTTCTTAGGGACAACCCAAAACAATCATTGGACAATAATTTGGATATCTGATAGAAAGATCATGGTCATGTCTACAAACATGATCAAGAATGGAGAATTGAACCACAGATATCCACAGATGAGGACGTCGGCATGACTTTTTTTGGCTTCGTCCAATTGTTGATGGTAAAGACCTCCACAAAACATGGCCACTTTGATGGGTAAAGCCGATGATGATTGACAAATGGATGTAATGGGAAGTCCAAACATGAGCCATCTGCTGGGATCATGAAACCTCGTCGTGGCCTTGTGAAATACGGATCCCATCATCCGTTCGTAAACAGCAAGAAACCATGGTTGAATAGGGGATGAAATATGATGAAATTACATCTTAGGGACCATAGAACGGGAGTTGTTGAGTTGTTTAATATTGAGGGGTGGAAACTAATCTGTTTTTCTAACTATTGGATTTAAAAAAAAAACGATGAAACCCCCATTTTTCGGACAATGACATATGTTTCAGCACACTGAATTTCGCTGAGCCTTCGCTGCAAATCTACTCTTTTTTCTGCAAGGTGAGGCCCCCTAGCAAAGTCGACCTATAACTGCTTAACTAATGGTTAATCTATGGTTAATCTATGGTTAATCTATGGTTAATAATGGTTAATCTATGGTTAATAATGGTTAATCTATGGTTCATGGATTTATAAACCAACTATAACTGGGAAGCCTCACTTTCTAGAAAAAAATTGCCCATGGATGGCGTGAAAACCCACGCTGATCAGCTGGGTCACAGGCTTGTCTCCAAGTCCATTTGGCGTCCATACCGAAAATTGCATGGATATACAGTATCCATCATGTCCATCTGTACCCCAATTTCTGATCTCTTCAACTTCAAAGAGATGTTCTTGGAAAGCCCTGGATATACCGATCCTTTTACGTGTGTTTCGACAAATCCTGACAACCCATGGGTCATCGTGGGTGAAAAACCCCAAATCCCCCAGATTTGGGACCATATGGCAGCCATTGCACCTTCTTGAGCATATCCTCTCTGATCCTCTCAATTTCTCCAGGCTTCGCACACCTGCAAAATGCAGGAAGCCCCTTGCGCATTCACGAAACCCCAACAAGATAGATCAACATGGGTAAGACGTCCACATGTGTGGCTCAAAAAAAAGGAAAACAAATTTCCATCGCTAGGTTTGCCGGACGTTTTCGTATGGGTTCATATGTTTTCGCTTGTTGGCTGTTTCGGCTCTATAGTTGGATCACAATTCTTGTGTTTTCCTTGTTTCCTTGTTTGCATTCCGCCGAGCCAACCACATCGTCCCACCTGCATGATCCATTTTCGCATTTAATTCCATGTGTGCAGCCTTTTGGTAACTTCTTTGGAACGTCCTTGTCCCGGCTCATGTGCAGCAACGACGAGGCATCGCACTCATCCCCCTGGCAGGCCAGGCCCAGTGACAGCACCGCAGCAAGGGCCAGACGAAACATGGCGAAATCACATCGAAAAATGATGAAACATGTTGGGTTCACGAAACGGCTGCAGGGATGGTTCCAGCGAAGTTTTTGTTCCCTGGTTCCTTTGGAAGCGAAACCTCCAGGTGTCCAGGTGTCCAGGTGTAAACCTTTAAAGTTCCGTGTGGTAAAGATAAAGATAAATTGAATGACGTTGCGAAAAGAATAATCCACTAACATCATCCACGTTCCCTTCCCCCAGAGTTCTCATATTTCTCCCCGATTTATGGGGTTCAAAGGCCATGTTGACCAAGTAGATATACCTACTTATGTGTCCATGATTTGTTAGTCATCCCATAATGTTCATTGCTTCATCAATTTTGCATGTGTGTATATATATGTAATATCATATACATACTGTATATATGAATATATATATATTATGTGTAAATATTACATGTGTATAATATATCATATGTTTGCACATTATACATATATATATATATATATGTATATCATAATATGTAATAGATCCTCCTTTTTCATGGCCATGGCCTCCCAGTGGGGCCAGCCGTGCCAAGCTTCAAAGAGGCAGCCGTGCTCCGGCTGTCGTCCGCAGTGCCGGGGGTGCAGCATGGGGATCAAATGGCTGCTGCTGTTGGGCCATTGAGGACCCGTCATCACCTGGGGGGAAAGACGGGCCGGGCCCCTGGCAGTGGGGAATCCGGTGAAGTTTGGGGAAATGTTTGGTAAATAAAACACAACAAGCCAGATTTGGGGGTTAAGAAGGGAGAAGAAACATGGTTTATTGGTCCATGATGTTTTTTTGTTTATTGGTAGGTTTACCACATTAATCCCTGAGAACTGGGATACCATTTCCCCATCTGCATTCATTTGCTAAGTTCAAGGGCTATCGGAGTATATAATATGGGTGCACTGATTTCATCCACATGACTTGGAACCTGTATGCAAGGATCATGGCCAAGCACTCAGTTCTTGGTATAATGTGATTAAAGCAATTGTAAACGACCCCAAAATCACCGTTATGGGTGGCATAAACCATCAATCATCAATCCATATGAGTGGTTTATTATTGTTTTACTAACATTACCCTCTGGTAAACGTTTACATAACTATGGAAATCATAATCTTTGGTAGGTAAATCCAGTATAAATGGGCCATGTTCAATAGCTATCTAACAAATTACCAGACGGTATATCACTTGTCGGGGCTTCTCTTTCAATGGGGGATCCGTAAGTCGTCACCGTTTTGCCCAGGAACATTTTGACTCACCTGGCGGGTGAGGAACATGGAGTTCCACTTGTGCGCGTCCACGCCCAGCAGCAGCTTGTATCTGGGGTCCCAGAGGGTCCCAGAGGTCCCACGGTGCTCTGAAATCATGGGAATTCTTGGGAAAAATATGGAAAAATGGTGAAGCTGCAGAAAGCCAACTTGAAGGCGGTAACAACTTGGAACATCACCCTTTTATGGCCTTGTCCCGATGAAATGTGCTTAAAAAAGATCGGGGTCAAACTACTCCTTCAGCTGGTCAGTCTTCGTGGCAAGTCACTGCTACAAACGCCGACTCTCGTCACCTTCAGCGGTTTCGTAACATTTCATTGACATACCCATGACGGATCCATGGTGCTGGTATATATGCCAACATAAATGGGGTATATTCATGGGATCCATGGAGCACCATATATAGTATATAGCAGCACCATGGATCCGTCATGGGATATGAACCAAAATTATCTCGAGCATTTGCTCAACATCCAGCCTTTAGAGGTGCAATTTCGTAGCCCGAATCCCTTCATTGGATCCATGAAAGATGCTGAATGCTTAGTAGCTGGTGGTTGCACGATTTTGTCTCTCACAAATGGGATATGTTGTGGGTTGTCACCCAATTATGAACGAATGGTTGGCAAAACCCCATTGTTAACCATTTTATACTACACAGTATCGTTTAATGTGGTAAATTCATGTAAATTCAATGCATTTGAAATCCCACCCATTCCTCTTAATTAATTCATTGGGGCCAATTAAACTTCCCACATGCCAATTAAACTTCCCCAGTTGTGTGTTGTGTGGTTCCTTTACAGTGGATTCGAAATGGAATATATTACATGGCTGCAGTCCCCTACAGAAACAGCAGTTTGACCATCGTTGGCTAACGAAATCCCCATCACTGTATAGCCCCAAAAATGCGAGATTTTACCGCAAAATCATCCAGAAAGATCCAAAACACTCAAACTTCTCCCAATCTTCCCACCAAAAAAATCGAACTTCTCAAGCAAAGCTATCATTCCCCAAATAAAAAAAACCACATCACCCACATCACCCCCCACCCCCAGCACCCACGGATCACCCCATCCCCACCTGCCACGGATCACCCCCCCGACGACGGTCTGCCCGTCGCCGTTGGGCGTGTGCGCGGAGGTTTCGCCGATGACCACCTCCTCCCGTGGCGAAGCGGCTGCCGCGCCGGAGAGCCAGGGCCAAACGTCCTGGCGGCTGCGGCTTGGGAAAAAAAACGGTGGGAAAAAAAAGAATAGTTATAACTTAGATGTCTATAAGAAATGAGTTATAACTTTGATGTCTATAAGAAATGTTGGAATGAGGTGGATAAAAGGTTTTGTGTTTTTCTCACCCCAAAAGTTTTTGTGCACAACAGGGTACCATGGAAACAATTACATTATTGAGGATCTGGGTCACTCATGGGGTACCCCCTTGAAAAATTGTTTGGGAGCTGTTTTTTGATAAGGGCTTAATAAGGCATCTAATTATTTGGGAAACCTTGCATTTTCAAGGCTTTAACATGCATATGGCTTTCTAAAGAAAATGGACCAGCTTTACCCAAAGAAAGGTGTATAAAGGTGGATTAAAGCTCCTCCTGGAAAAATTTGGATCTGAGAAAAAACTTCTCACAATTGGGTTCTTTTCAAAGTATTTGAAAATCCTCAATTATTTTGGGGATTTGTCTCACAATAGAGGCCATTGACACTGATCGGTATCCCACATTATGGAAAATCATGGAAAATCATTGATGTTATATGTTCATACTATTTTTGAGAATGTCGAGCTGGGATGTTGACTCACCTGCCGTTTAATTGGTGAGGGATACCTTTCTTCAATAGATAATTATCACACATAGTTGGGACTTGGGGGGTAACGGGATGGTGTTGAGTGGTATTTTTCACTGAAAAACCCCGTCGTGATTTGGAAAATCTGCCCAGTCAGTGTTACCCTCTGGTAATTTAACAATTTGCTATTGAAAATTACCATTAATAGTGGATTTTCCCATTAAAAATGGTGATTTTCAATAGCTATGTTAAATTACCAGAGGGTATCCTTTTTGCTTTCCCATATTCATTTCTTGCAATGAACATGGAGACGGTGAACTTTCCAGATAGTTTGCAGAGTATACCCAACTGCCCAGGGGGTTAGCCCCAGCACTTCCGTACCATCCAGAGAGTCTATGGCTCTATGGCCTCCCCTTCATATCAACCATCACTTGTGGTGAGGTCAAACATAAGGTCAGCATGATATAAATTGTGTGGGTTTGTCCAGCCTGTGACCCAAGACATTCTCAATAATTTGGCGAAACATATAGGGGTTCCATCAATGGAGGTACCCCAATAGCTGGATGGTTTGTAATGGAAAATCCCATCTATAAATGGATGATTTGGGGGTACCCACATTTTAGGAAACCACCATATCTATCACAGTCTATCACATTCTTTCGATTCCCATTTTCGATTTCTGCTAGCGAAATGAGATCCATAGCTGCTGAAATGCCCACTTTTGCACCCTAAATCCCAAGTTTGCCAACAAGAAACTGAAGTTTACAACAAGCACAAATCCCAGTTGTCCCAGTTTACAATCACTACATCCCCAACAATTCATAGAGTTTTTTGTGAAACACCGCAAGATCTCCCAGGGCACCACGGCACCTTTGAATCGAGTGGTGGCAACTTGAAATCTGCCGCCTGGTGATCCTCAGGATCGACCCCTGCCAGTGCTGCATAGGTGGCATACCTGGCAGGATGAGAATGTTGGTCGATTTCAAGCGCCATCTGGAGCTTAAAAATCCTAAAATCCGTACCATCTGGAGGTTTTACAGGTCTAAAAATATTGGGGTTGCTAATATGTTAATCCCATCCTCCATTCATTTTGTCTACAGTCTACATCCCCATTCTCCATATTTCTGGCTAGCTTAAAATAATTCAGTAATCTCAAATATACGGCCTTTCACTGGGAACCTCATACAAACCATCCATATTCAAAAAAATCTTCCTAAAGGCTTGTGGTACTCCCAAAGTTCGGACATATAGTAGATACTAACTCTCCATCCATATTTTTAAAGATTTTATATAGCTATCCGATTTGGATTCATCCCTTACGAAATTGGATAACTTTCCGTTGGAAACCCACCATCCAGCGGGGTACCCAGAAAACCAAGGCGCCAGTCCCATGCCGTCACAAGACCCTCCAACTTCTGACCGCGACCTGGGGCCGCGACGCGCCCAATGGAAGATGCAGATGTTGGGTGAAATCCTGTGAGAATGTCTATGTCTGAATGTATGTATGTATGTATGTATGTCTGAATGTATGTATGTATGTATGTATGTATGTATGCATAGAGGAGGTCATTCCACTTTTTCCAGGACAGCTCCCATCCCCCGATCCGTGCTGGGCGCTGGTACGAGATTCTGGCACCCAACCACCTGTCACAAAGGCGTTCACTCCTTGGTGGATCGAAACGGCCCGCGGCTTTCACCATAAAACCCATGGGGACTTCAATGGTACAGGGGGGAATATCATGGCTGGTTGGTGGCTTTAACCATCTTGAAACATATGAAAGTCAATGGGAAGGATGACATCCCATATATGAAATGGAAAATAAAAAATGGTTGAAACCACCAACCAGATGGTGGTGTTTGATGCATTTCTGGATGAGTTGCGACAAATTCTCAAGCCGCATCAAGGTATTCACTGTTCCAACGCCATCAAATGAATGGATGGTTCCCCCATATTGCTAAGTATCATTTCTACTGGCGGTGGCCATTAGATCGTAAAAAAACATCTCCGGAATAAAGAGATACACCATCTACGGGATGTTCACTCCACATTTTTTGTCGGCTTGGTCATGGGTTGCAAATGGCATCTGTTCAGTTTGATATCTGGATGAGACGTGAAAAAATGGAGTATACCAATCTGAAGTGAGCCCAACAAGGCTTCCGTTGCCCAAACCATGGTGAAAGTCTAAGGCTTCCCATGAGTTGCTCGACGTTCCCGACATCGTCCCGCAGAAATGTGGCCCAGTTCGGTGGGTGTCTACCCCCCAACAGGGTCATGGACTTGGGCCAGGAAGTGGTGGATTCTCAGTTTCACGGGGACCAGACATGGTTAGTTGGCCAAATCTGGGTAGGGATCAACAATCCCAATCCCGTAATTTACGCCCGAAACCATGATTTTGTACTCGGGTGGTGAGATTTTTATATACCCCAAATGTCTTCAGATGTGTAAAACCTCCACATGCTAAGCTGGTTTTTCGGATCCAAAAACGTCGTTTTTGATCTCAGCGGCGAATGCCCCCCTCAAAGTTGGAAAACTTGCCTGGCGGTTCCAAACTCTGGTGGCCGATCATCTGCAGCTCTTCGTGACCAAAGTTACCCTCTGGTAAATGTTTACAGTTTGCTATAGAAAATCATTCGAGAAAAAAACGAAACTGCCCTGGCTGCATCATCTCTTGGGGGGGTGAAGCTTCCAAAGCCTCCGCGCAAGGGCCAGTTGTTTCCACCGCAAATGCCTTGCACCGTCTGCGAGATCATCCGGGAGTTGGTGCAAAACAATGGCTAGTTTCGGCTCAAACCTGGTGAAGTGGGTGGGATCTATTGTGGGGGTTCAACCAGCTTGCTGAATTTTTGACCATCATCCTAAACTAAGTGGGGCATCTTTATTCCCAACATGGAAAAACACACTTAGATGAACGAGATGTCGCCAGTTAGATTGCGTAATGGGTTATTTATGGGTTATAAACCACTTACCAAGTGAGATGCACATCCAAGTAGTGAGTACTTCAATGCAGTTGACTACCCACTGTAGACTAGTGTTCTATGCCCACCACTCCATTTAACAATCCACTCAAGAAACTATACTGTATCCCTAAAAAAATGGATGGAAAGGCTGGAAACCTGGAGATGTGAGGTAAATATAATCTGCTTCACATGTTGGAACCAATGATGTTCGCCATCTTTTTTGGGGTTGCTATACTGTATGACCATCAAACACAAGGGGGTGGGTCTAGATTTAAGCCCAATGGGACAACAGATTTTTGTGTATGCTTAGTATTAACAGTCCAATATTCCCCAACAGCGTACGCTAAGGGGGTCTTCAGCCCAGAATAGCTCCGGTGTGCACTGGTGCAGGCGCCGGGTCAGGTTCAACGTGGTTCTGGATAAGGTTCCGGAGAAGGTCAGGTTCAAACAGGGTTCCGGAGAAGGTTCTGGAGAATGTTCCAGAGAAGGTCTGGGAGGCTTTGGTGCAGAGCCAGGTCAGGTTCAACAGGGTTCTGGAGAAGGTTCCGGAGAAGGTTCCGGAGGAGGCTCCGGGAGGTGTTCAACAGGGTTCCGGAAAAGGTTCCGGAGAAGGTCTGGGAGGCTTTGGTGCAGAGCCAGGTCATGTTCAACAAGGCTCCGGAGAGGTTCAGGAGAAGGTCTGCAATGGGAGGCTTTAGTGCAGAGCGAGGTCAGGTTCAACAGGGTTCCGGAGAAGGTTCGGGAGGCTTTGGTGTAGAGCCAGGTCTGGTTCAGGTCAACAGGGTTCTGGAGAAGGTTCCAGAGAAGGCTTCGGGAGGCTTTGGTGCAGAGCCAGGTCAGGTTCAACAGGGTTCCAGGAAGACTTGGTGCAAAGCCGAGGCTTTGGCGCAGAGCCAGGTCAGGTTCAACAGGGTTTCGGAGAAGGTTCCGGAGAAGGTCTGGGAGGCTAGGTTCCGGAGAAGGCTCCGGGAGGCTTTGGTGCAGAGCCAGGTCAGGTTCAACAGGGTTCTGGAGAAAGTTCCGGAGAAGGCTCCGGGAGGCTTTGGTGCAGAGCCAGGTCAGGTTCAACAGGGTTCTGGAGAAGGTTCCGGAGAAGGTTGCAGAAGCCACGCCAGGTCAGGCTCATTTAATTCACAGAAAATCAGCTGAGGTGTTTCCAGAGCTTGGCTTCCCAGCACGCTTCAGAAAGATTTGTAAAAATAAAACGTTGCGGCTGTTGGGGATACTACCGAAGCTTATTATTATCATGATTTATTATTTATTATTATTATCATTGTTATTATTATTATTACTATTATTATTATTCATGATTATTCATTATTATTATTTTCATTACTATTGGGGTACCCAATTTTGACCTCTACCCACATCTGACGCGGCTCCTGCCTTTGAAGATGATCTCTCCCCCATTGTCGCTGTGAAAGACAACCAAGCTGTTGTTCCACATCTGCCTCTCCTGCAGAGAAAGGCATATGCGTGTAGATGTATAATATGTATGCGTGTGTGTGTGTGCGTTATTGTCTCTCTCTCTCTCTCTATGTAATATATATATATATATATATACATTTACATTGTACATAGTTATGCGGTTATGCATATAACTTTGTAGTAGTATAACCCCTCTATAATCATCAACCAAACATCTAGCAACGATATTCCTATATGTTTGATGATTAAAGCCCACAACTTCTGTAATAAATGATGGTTAAATACCCATTAGATCACTTGTCAGCTGGGGTGAAACTTACAGTATCCAATATTCCCAGATCTTTCCACTAGACACCCACAAACAGCCCTAAAGCCATGACTACTTGGCAGTGCAGTGGTTATGTGACCATAATTTGTATTGGTTCTATCCCAACAAACAATGGCCTTCACCTTGGCTCATCCACCGGTGGTCCTTCAATAGCTGGACCATCTCTCCAATTTCTTCATCCATGAAGTGCACCATGGCGTGCATCAGCCGCCGGTGCTTGTCCTTGATGAAGGAAAACCTCGGCCACGCCAGGGGTCCCGGGAAACGTTGTGAATGGTTGCCTATCTTTTTGGGGGTGCTATAGATGTTGTGGCGAATTTGACCCCACAAGAGAACTGGGATGGGATATAGCCTACTAACCACGAATCTCAATCCTTCTGGCATCTCAGCACGAATCAAAATAGGTGGGGAGTGGCACGGAAACTGTTCTGATAGTGGATGGTTGCTGGAGCACCGAGCGAAATAGGGAAATTTGATCTTTAGCAGCCGAATGTGGAAGATCCGCCAACCAGCAATCTTAGTATCATCAGCTTTTTGGGGTTCATTCTAGATCTTGACGATGTCTGGCCTTTAAATACCTGGAAACGGGTTATGTCATGGAGTTGGCCCGCCATGAAAGAAAACTTGCGACTATGTGCTGCGGTCAGTTCTTGTTAGTTCTGTTGATGTTTTCTTTAACCTGGAAGTGCAGGTACCCGATGATTGCCGCACAGAATCTTTTAAACATGAAAACAAGCGGTAAAGGTTCACATTGCCCAGGTTGTCCCGGTTGTTCTTGCCGGCTGAATTTGATGCTTTTCTGCTGGCTGAATTCCAATCTTTCCCATTGCTCAAATTCTCCCAAAGTCAAAAAACCTTGGTTCCTTCCCCCCCTTTGTTCCATTTTCCTCATCTTCAAACTTACCACTCCCAACTTTCGACATAGCCCAGCCCGGCCCCGGCACCAAGGCGCTTCTGTTCGTAGGCCGCCGGCACTTGGAGCGGCATGTGAACCAAGTGCAAGGACCAGAAGAGGAAGAGCCTGGGGACTTCCGGAATGGGCCTTGAGGGCCTTCAGGGCCTTGAGGTGAGTTTCTCTGGTTAGCAACTCCAAACGTTACTGGATATCGGATAATTACCCAAAAAAAACGATGAAAATATGCGGGGATGCCCATCCTGTAAAATAAAAAATGCCTGGAAATATATGGTGTATAGTATATGTTTTTATATACATACATATACATAAAATGGTTGTTACCAGAAATCATCAAGGGAAATCATCAAGCGGGATAGACCAGCATTGGAAAATGACGACTTTGTTTGGCTAGAAAGAAGCGGCGTCAAACCGAAAACGAAATCGACAATGTGTGGGAACCTGAACTGATAAAGATCAATGTCAAGACCAGTCAAAGGAATGAGGATGTAACCATTGTGGATGAGGAATCCCAGCATGGCTGAATCTGGGGCCTGTCAAACCCGGATTTCAAATGGGATTTAACAAACCAAAAATTAATCAAACATACTTGACCATCAAAGTTTGCCAGATTTCCCCAGCATGGGATATTAAAACTCACCAGCTGCCACTATGGGTATACTTCTTATTGTTTCTTGACATTGGAAATCCCAAAGGTATGACTTCCCAAAAAGTGACACTGATTCCATTACATATATATATATATATATATTTACATAGGTACATAAACATATACATATATATATATATGTATTTAATTAATTAATTAATTAATTATTTATGTATGTATATACAGATGCATATTTACGTATGTATACATATTCTGTCAATCCTGGATGAGAAAACCCTCATTTACTGGTTCTATTGGATACGGTATGAGGAGCAAATGCCGCCAAGTTCAAACTGGTTTCCGGACCCCCCAAAGTAACAAATCATGCGGTTTGTTAATCTGCGTTTGACATGATACACAAGTTGAACTTGTAATATGGAAATACTGGGGTTGATATGATGCAAGTCAACCGTCTCAGAAGTGGTGTAGGTCTATACAGTTCTATAAATATTTAAAAAGTAGATCTATAGATCGTTTACGATACTTGATCCACACCACCACCAATATTTGATGATATTAATCCATTACCATCACCAAACCCATTATCCAACATGAATCCCATCTTCAATCCCATGCAGACAAACAACATATTACTGTATATACATATTTCATATATACATATATATATATGTATACATAGAGATTTATAAATACATTTAGGTTCACTGACGAGAAATATGGATCACATATATATATACAGATATATCGGTTTACAGATGGATAGATACAAAGATTTATAGAGACATGACACATATCCCAATAAATATATATATAGCTATAAATATATATATACACGTAGGTGTGTGTATATTATATACATACATACATACATACATACATGCATACATACATACATACATACATACATTACATTACATTACATTACATTAATACATACATACATACATACATACATTACATTAATACATTACATTAATACATACATACATACATACATACATACATACATACATTACATACATACATTAATTACATACATTAATTACATACATACATTACATACATACATTACATACATACATTACATACATACATTACATACATACATTACATACATACATTACATACATACATTACATACATACATTACATACATACATTACA
>Ga0126342_10012970_pt1 | contig 14811 bp, 12 predicted proteins | sample Cyp1metagenome_FD_92528 | JGI IMG/M metagenome (GOLD analysis project Ga0126342, IMG submission 92528) | Coral microbial communities from Lord Howe Island, Old Settlement Bay, Australia - Cyphastrea 1 metagenome | ecosystem: Host-associated > Invertebrates > Cnidaria > Coral ... | reverse complement strand
TATCCAGATGTATCCAGATGTATCCAGATGTATCCAGATGTATCCAGATGTATCCAGATGTATCCAGATGTATCCAGATGTATCCAGATGTATCCAGATGTATCCAGATGTATCCAGATGTATGTATGTATGTCTGTCTGTCTGTCTGTCTGTATGTATGTATGTATGTATGTATGTATGTATGTATGTATGTATATTTGGGTAAATTTCAATAATTCACTAACCTGACTATATTGGGATAGTTACCCTTACTAACCATCATTCCGCTGAGGTCGCAGTGAGCGCGTTATAATTTAGCCTTATATAATATTGTTACAGGACATTCTATGAGTCAATGGAATAAAATCTGGACCACACAGATATGAGAATGTTCATATTTATTTCCAAAAGCATATGTGCCATGTCAAAACGTTGTATATGGATGTCGGTATGGTCATCAATCCAATAAAGGGAATCTAAAAAACTGGCAACTATAATTATCGAATTGAATGGAGGTATGACGACCCAATATGGGAATTTACCCAAGTGAGCTTTGTTCAAAACACTCTGTCATTCCATTTTACTGGTTAGTGGATACAGATTCCCATAATGAGTTGTGGCAATTCCGAAATGTTCCGAATATATTGAGCAGTACAACCACCCAACAGTAGTCCAACAGGAGTTTTGAACAATGCTCAATTTTTTTTCATTACACTTATGAATCCAATCATCAATGGAGCAGCTTTGCAAGGCTTCAGCCTCTTCAGCTCAGTGACTCTGCTTGCCGCTGCGAGCGAAGCGGTCGATCACCAAGAAGTAGATGCTCTTCCCAGCCAAAGTGAATGGCAAGTCACCTGAAGGTCGGACGATTGATCTCGCCAATGGCCAGCTGGATTTCATAGGTATATCATATACCGAAACCTTTACTGATACATATAGATGTTCCATGTGGTTTATGTATATATATATATACAGGTGTAAATGTATATGTACATGTGTGCATTGTAATGTAGTATACATATATATAGTGTATATATATACAGTGTAAATATATAGTGTCTATATATACATACATGTATGTAGTGTGTATATATATATATATGTATGTATATATAGATATATACCGTATGTAAATATGTGTATATATACATATTCTATATAGATATGTATGTATGTATGTATGTATGTATGGATGGATGGATGGATGGATGGATGGATGGATGGATGGATGGATGGATGTATCCAGATGTATGGATGTATCCAGATGTATGTATGTATGTATGTATGGATGGATGGATGTATAGATAGCGTGTATATTGCGTGTATATCGCGTGTATATCGTGTGTATATATATACACACACGTATCCAAACAAATACTGGCATACCATATATAATATATATATATAGAGAGAGAGAGCATGGTTATATGGCATGATTATATGATATATATTATATGTAAGGTTTCTACCTTGTATGTAAGGTTGCGAATATGATATGAAGATGTGAGATACACCCTTCAGACCTGCAATGTCCCCCACATCTTCACGTGTGTTGTTCCACTGATTAAGCGCTCAAATTGCATCATTGCAAAGGGTCTTGACCAATGAGTTCAAATGCAGGTCCGAAGCCATATCGATCAGGATGGGGGATTGTGTCACTAGTGATGTTGTTCAAAGCTCAAAAGATAAAGGGAAAGACTCTGACTCTTCTCAGACATCCAATCTTACTGGGAGAATTTGGAAAGGTAATTACAGTCTATTTCTGGGAACATGTTCAAATCCAAGGCTGGGACACTCCAACAATCATAGTAAAAAGAATAGAAATTACAGTACCTTCAATTTGGGGGACCTCAAAAGTTTGTGTTTTGAGGTTCATCAATGGGCAGTGTTCAAAACCCGCACCGTCATTCCATTCCCGGGCTGGTTAACAGGGATTCCCATAATTGACTATGATAATCTTCAATATATTAGCTAGAATAACCGACCCCTTTAATAATCATTATCATCAACCAGCAGGGGCTTTGAACACTGCACAAATAAATATGTGTGTGTGGGGTATTCTTGGAATATACCCCAGATACTGACAATGTAATCCTTTCAGGGATCAGCATCCACGGTCAAAGGTTTCAGCGACGAATGAAATGGAAAGCGTAAAGTCTTATTAAGTAGATTTGCTTCTGGAATAGTTTTGTTTTCACCTGATATCTAGTTCGGAAGTCCAAAATCCAACAAGAGAATCATGTTCCAGGCTTCAAGGGCCCTATTGTTGATGGTTCGTCTGGTAAGTTCTTAGATGAGCAGTGCCTAGTTCAACCGACCGAACCTGTCATCCCTTTCTGTTTGGTTCATAGAAGTTCATAGAGGTTCCCATATTGCATTTAAATCTCCAAAGCAAACATTTCACTTAGACCCCGCCACTACCCATCAACCATCTGTCGATGTGGGGGTGCATCCCAGAAATCGCAAATGGGAAATAACCATAACATAACATGTGACCCAAGTTTGTATGGAGTATCCTTGTCATATAATCAAGTATATAGCATCATGTAGATATGAACATTATATAAATATAAAATTACTATAACATAAATTTAAAACATATAATGCATGCATAATATATATGTATATGGTACTGTAGACATGTTTCCGCACAAATAATCTATACATAGCATCTGTGGACTTTAAAAAACAAAAAAAATAGAACGCCTGGGTCAGGCAGGAGCGCCTGTGGCAGTTGATGTTTCCTTCACTCTGTCCACAGTAATCGCCTGCCTGATACGGGGCAGAGGCAGCTGGTGACACCATGTGATACCTGAACACTTGGAGAATTTGGGCCAGAACCTACATGCACATGTTGAGAATATCGCAGTATATAACTATAGATTATATATGTTACACCCTGGTTCAAAGATGTTCAAAGTCATACGGGGAAAAAAAACACAGGAGTCAAGTCCCAGCAAGGACTGTCGGAATCTTTGGGTTGTCAGCCCTGGAATCGAACCCGACCCAAGAGGCCAGAATCTACATAATGTCTAAGTTCACCATCGCTGAGTCCATGTTTCAGCAGGAAGGAGTTGAATCTTTAGTTTTCGGTGATCAGTTGGGTCATGACCGGCGCTTTAAACGATCTTCGCGTATTCCCAAATTCAGATTCTTGAGGCACTCCACTGATATCTTGCCAGAATTATGTATATAATATATATAACTTATATAACTAAGTGGTTCAGAAGGGGCCTAAGATCCCTTGGGATTGAGAAGCATTATATTGGAATGTAGCCCAGTAACCACAACTTCCCAATTCTGTGCCGGTGGATGTTCATCCCATGAAAATATTGCTTAAAGTCTCGATCCATCCCATCTATACCAAGTTTTCGCGATGAAATCCACATATTTTTCCATGGAAAAGATATTCATATAGATTTTTCATGATTTCTCCACTGGAAAATATAGGATTTTCACCCATCCCCAGAAGGAGCCTGGGAATTGTCAGCAGCACGGAGCTGTCTGCATCACAGCGTTCACCTTCACAGCCATGCTCGTTCTGCGAAATTGTCGCTGGCACCTGCATCAGAGCTGTCCGGAAGAGACGCGTTTGAAACGTGACAACCTGAGGGATATGGGATGATGTAGTATAATGGGATATAGTAGGATACTATTTGATATAGGGGGATATAATAGGGTACTATGGGATACTAATTATATATATACAGTATATCAATTATCAGATATCATAAATCATCATGACATCAAATCACTAATTGTGATTATTTTTGCTGATATGGGTGTGTCAGAAAATGGGGGATTGACCGTCTGACCGAGAAAATGATGACAATGCATGGAATTTTGTAGCAAGCCATTTTGAGACAAATCCATATCCCTCAAAACAGGTTGTGGATGTTTGTTCGGATAATTCGTCTGTTCCTTCTTTCATGTTCCAAAAAAACGATGAACCACCCCAAAACTTACCTGGAAAACTGGGATGAGGAAAAAAACTAATTGGGAAAGAGCAGCAACGACAACAGCAACACTGGGGATATGTGATACAACAATGATTTTCTACTAATGATTTCTCATCATCCAAAAAGGTCGGGAAGTAGACCATGGGATGTTCACCAATCTTGTTTTTTGCATTGTCGTTGTTTGTACAAGCCCGTCCCAGTTTGTGTTCCCTGTCATTGAGCATTCGGTCCTTTATAATTTTATAACGTACTGTACCCAAAATAAGATCATACCAAGAATCATCTTGCCTGAACGAGATTCCTTCATTAGTACATATTCAAATTCAACGATCCGTTTGCATTGTATTGATGCCGGTTCCCCTGTTTCCAAGTTGATTACACTTGTTGGACTTCATCACCCTGTTTTTCTTTATATAAATATATGTAAGGCTTGAAACCGGATGTCAAAGCAGCGATGTGGAATCAGAGATCTCTGTGTAAAAGATGAGCCGGAAAGCAAAAAAAGTTCCCAGAAGTCATCCAAGATATACAGGACTTGAATTACCTCAAACATACGCAAAAGCTAGGATTCTTTCTCAGGTTCGAGGCTCAGCAAAAGGCTTCATAGTTTTCCAGATGAAAAATATCAGGAAACTGCACCCACCTGCAACAGCAGCAGTAAAACTCTTGCAACCAACATGGCACTGCAATCCACACAGGGTCGCAGGCCGTTCAGTTCTGATCCAGAATGGCTGAATGCATCAGCCGACCGACTTCCCGGAACTTCCAAAGCCCTTTCTGTGTCAGGGATGTCCAATCTAATAGTGACTGCACCAGAGTGGTTGAATCCTGTTGTAGTCCCACCAGATTTGTTCCTAGTTGTCTGGCTGCTGGGTAAAAATATCCCTGTTCAACTAGTAGATATCGATACATCATGATGCGCATAACCACATATTTATCCCAGAAAATGAGGACATGCAATTTGTCATGAATCTGATCATCCCCATCTGGATGGTAGTTGGTCTAAGACCCGATGGTAGATGTCACCTTTTTGCAAGCTGGGAAATCCGTTAAGAAATGAAGGTGTTTTGATATGTAAAATGGGAGAATTATAGAACTGGAATTCCGGGATTTTCCAGCAAGCCATGTTTGATTACCAGAGAGTATGTGTATATATATATTCAATAATCATCCCTTATAAGGAAGATGAAAACATACTTAAAAAACAGCATCTATATAGATCATCGTAGACATAGATCCAAATGATGATACCTTTGGCCCCAGCTCATATAGTCATTATCATCATGAATCCTCCCCAAACTAGTTGGTTCGCTCCGCACTTAAATTGGTATAGCTCAAAAATATTGACCCCCAATTTTGAGATCGTTATAATTATTTATATAGATACAAAATTCAACAAATGTGAGCAGGTGTGTCCTCTGCAAATTCCGGTCACCTCTTCAGGTGGCAACGTTTAACCAAAATTGAAGAGGAACCATGATGATCAACCAGGGGTTTTAGGGGTGTTCCCAAAAAAATCGGACCAGATCATTTTCTAAATTTACAAATTGATACATTTTGGTCCTTGAAAGCGCGATTACTCTGACGGCTGTGCAGCAACCTTCCCGGCCTCAACGCCAAGGCCCTTTGTTCTCCATCTTGGTCCTTGGTGATTCATCCAGCCGCTACTTGGGTGTCTCCCCCATAGAAAAATGGGATATATATATATAAATGGGACATTGATGGGGATATAGTGGGATATCAATGACAAGTGGATCATGGGAGTAGAATAATACGGGCTCTTTTTGAGGTTTTTCTGTTGCCTTTTTGAGGCCTTCTTAACCACCATTGACCTCAGGACAGTGGATTTCGGGGACCCGGTCCATAGCAGGACGAAGCCAGTCATCGAGCAGATTGCAACCTGCTGCCATGTGGGACTCTCCCAGCCATTTCAAAGTACAGCTGTTTGCAAGCCTTAGGATACTTAGGATAGACCATGGCGTTTCATTTTCCCGGAACTTTCATGGCATCGCAGGTTGGAATTGGAATAGCCTAGGCCTAGCTATTCTTCAATCAGCACTGACGGCAGAGTGGCCTAGATCAAAGTCTTCAAGTTCTTTTCCCAACGCACTGAAGGCTGCCTCTATGACCTCTGCAGGATGATGGAGAGACGAATCTTCCACAAAAAATGCGTCCATCGCAAACTATTTGGACCCCAGAAGACACAATGGAATATCTTGTGTTGCATCTGTAACACTGTATACTTCAAGTATCCAGACACAGGACAAAGAACCGTTATAGAGCAATTTGTTTACGCAGCATGCTAACTATTCGGTTCTACGAATTCCCCAAGTTGCTTGCCTTGACAAGCTGCAAATCACGCATAGAAACACATGGAACAAGACCTAACGTCTGTTTCATGTCGGCAGTGACTTCACAGACTGCTGTACTCAGAACTTTGCGTCAACTCCTTGATACAGATTGGTAGTTGCAAATCCACTGTATCACAGCTGACTTGGATATCTTGGATTTTGCTGTCTATTCATTCACTTCCCCATGGCAATAACTTCTTCGGATGATCACTGGGAGCATCCCAATGAGCCACGGCACATAGAGCGCTTTCATGGTTTTCTCTTTCAAGTTTACGCTCTTCTTTTTGGCCTCCCGTGGAAAACAAATGGTCAGCAAAGGCATGATGAAGGGACAAAAAACCAGCAGGGATCAAGATTTGCTGGTCATTCCTGAACTGGATTTGCTCTATCTATGTCTTTGTCAGATCAAATCCATGTTTGGATATGCTCAAGTCCCTTCAGCTGCAGCTGACCTGAGCCTGACAACTGTAGCGAAAGTCGTCCAATAACTGAGTCAGGAAGAGTTGCAACTCCTGCATTGGGACAAACGTTTCGCGGTGATGTTGTGATGCCCGCAGTTGGAGATGTTGTTCAGCTCCGGGACATCATGGGATATTAATGAGAATATAATATAATGTGATATAAATTATCAAGTGATGACATAAAGTGATGACATATTATAAATGTAATGTTATATAATGTGATAATACAAAGTGATTAGTAATTTATAATATGTTATAATGGGAAATCATCGAATGTTTGGGTTGAGAAGAGGATTGTGAACCATCAACAACCATACTTTTTGATCCTCCCAAGTTGCTTCATACCCCCCAAGGGACCATTTTAGATCCCAAAAATGGTTTCTTAAATGGAATCTACAAAGGGGGGTCTTAGAACCCTTTTTTTTTTCCAGCTGTTCCGTTTTTGGGTTCTAAAATGGGTTCTGAAATGGTATCTTCCACTCTTGAAAAAATAGTTTAAAATAATTTAAAAAAATCCTTGTTGAAACCATCGCATTTCAGGAAAAAAACGGAGAGGAAATCTGCGCCCCCCAAAAAAATACATCAACATGAGGTGAATGAAAAAAACACTGCAAAGAGCACTCCATGATACTCCACAACATTTTTCAGTGGATGGCGGCCACAGATGGTCTTGTCATTTCCTACCTACGGAGCCAGGTTTTTGCCCGCAATCTTTCCGTCCTTTCTTGCCAAACCATTAAAGTACACCCGAACCCAAATGCCTTCAGAATGTCCCCTAAGTCACCCCTTTTCAAATGAATTTAGTTTTGGGCTAGTTCCATTTCCCGTGCGGCTGTTTGTTTAATTTTATCCAGACATGTCCAACCAGTTAAATTTTCAACAAAACAGCAAACTCCTACATGCAGTTTTTGCAAATCAATAGTGTTTTTGCGTCAAAGGAGAAAAACAAGGAACAAATCATCACATGCGGAATCAGCAAGCAGCTGTGTGTGGGACTACAGCTGCGGCAGCTGTCACTTGAAAATATGGTAAGTTTGCCTACCTTCATCAGGATGGAGATCGTAAGTGGAGGCTCACCACTGACTGGACACTTGTTCTTTTGGGATCTTTGGGGGGCTGGGCAGCTATGTGGCATAGAGATGTCACCCTAGACAATGCACCTTGATGATTTATCTTTGGGAAGGGTTCTGGAATGGTTTCCTGCTTGGCCAAACGCGTAAGGTACCAGCTACTGCAAGGGGAAACCATTTTAGACCTTCTGTATGCTTAGATATTTTACATATGTTCATTTGTTGCACAGGCACTGGTCTACTTGTACAAGAACAAAAGATGGCAGAAACAGTTTTAGCTGACTTGATTATCACTGAAATTCATCGGCATTGGGGTGTACCTGCCTACCTACCCCTGGAGGTATTTATCTTTGGGAAGGGTTCTGAAATTGTTTCCTGCTTGGCCAAACGTGTGAAGTACCAGCTACTGCAAGGGGAAACCATTTTAGACCTTTTGTATGCTTAGATAGCTTAGATAGCTTAGATAGCTTAGATATGTTCATTTGTTGCACACGCATTGGTCTACTTGTACAAGACCAAAAGATGGCAGAAACAGTTTTAGCTGATTTGATTATCCCTGAGATAAAATTCATGTCTGTCACTACAGCTGTTGCCAGTTGGGGAAAATTTCTACCTACCAATTTGCCGCTCACTTTACCTACTGGGCTCTTTCTGTCAGAGATGCTGAGCTAGACAATATTTGACCCCGGCCTTTTCGGAATGAAATCAAAAAAACACCCCCCAAATGGCATGCAAATCTCTAGCAAATGCACGTACATTTTCGACGCGGGATTTTGTAGCCTCTTGTGACACAACATGCAAAAACCACTTTATGTGTGCCTCAGGTGACGGCAAAAGAAACAAACATGCAAAAAAAAACAAAAACACATGCGTTGTTGTTGCGGTAAATGCAAAGGTAAAGGTACAGCTAACCACTTCAAAACTGAGCCGAACCCACAAGTTCCCCCAGTCAGAAATGTTCTTACAAGAGATCAAGAAACAAACTGAACTGTGAATTTGTCAATTTTCTACCGTATATCTGTATATAATCCTTTTGGGTTTTTGTGCCAAATGGCATTGGTTCGGCCATATTGTTGCGACGTAGTGCAATCGAGCCTTGTAATCACCCTAACCATAGTTTCAACAGGAGGATCAAACTGGCAAATTGCTTTCAACCACCGGTTCACTAGGGATCACAAATACCTGCAAAAAACCTGCACCATACATCATCATATGCTATTATACAAGCTTGCAAAGTGGGGGTGCTACAATGATTTTTTTTCATTCTAGAACCCTCCGTGTTTATCCCCAAGGGGGGGGGGGCATTCTAGAACCTTCCAACTTGAGGCTATATTTTTTGGAGGGCGAAACTTCAACAGCTATGTACCATTGAAGGGGTCAAGTCTTGCCCAGTCGAGTGGCCAGAGCCCATGCTGGCAGTGTCTCCATTTGACGAGAAAACAACGCAGAAATAATGCATTTTGATCGCTTAGGTTACCAGATTTGTAAGTGTGTTATGGATAGATAGATAGATAGATAGATAGATTAGATTAGATTAGATTAGATTAGATTAGATTAGACTAGACTAGATTAGATTAGATTAGATTAGATAGATAGATACATAGTTTGATAGAAAATGATAGAAAATGAAAGAAAATGATAGAAAATTATAGAAAATTATAGAAAATGATAAAAAAATGATAGAAAATGATAGAAACTGATTGACCATGATGGAAAATGATAGAAAATGATAGAAATATTGATTAATTGATTAATTGATTCATAGATAGTGAGTTAATTAATTAGATAGATTAGATTAGATTAGATTAGATTATTAAGATTAATATTGATTAGATTAGATTTGATTTGATTAGATGAGATTTGATTAGATAGATAGATGGACTATCGCCAGCTACAGTATACATGGAATCTCCTCAGTGATATATATTTCTTTGGGTTACCATTTACGATGCCTGGGTCGCTCCTCCTTGGGTTTAAGCCTCCGAAGCAGCGCCATAGCCATGGCGAAGACGTTGAAGCTACCGGCGCCTGGCACATCACAAGATCCCGTCCCCTCACATGTAGTTGGGGTGGATGTTGTTGGTTGGAGATTATTCCGAATCATAATTATCACGGAATACGAAGAAGCATGTTCATCAACAAATCCAAATTCCACTACATTTTACTGTACTAGGGTTTCCTTTGGCAGGTATTTAAGAAAAATGGGTGAAGGGATTACTGTGCTCTCTACCTAATTCCAATTCAACCCAAGGTTTTGGTACCTTTCATCATGTGGCGGGGAAATTCTTTCAAAATTTGAGGTAAAATTGAAGGTGTCTCAACAAATTGGAGGTACCTTGAGGTACCTAACATATTATCATTATTATTGGTATCGGTCTGACTAAGGCCTTGCTTTCCGGGAAGGTTCCAGTCAAAATATGGGATGAACCATGGCACAGTATGGGGCCGTCCCTGATGATGTCTGCACTGCATCGACCTTCACTCAATATGTGCCATGGCTCATGGGCAAAACATGGTATATGTGGTATTCCCATCCCACTCTTGGGATTATATGTGGTATATGTGGTATATGTGGTATATGTGGTATATGTGGTATATATCTTGGGTATCTTTAAACCACTATAAATCACTAGTCACTCCGGTATGTCCATGGACTAATATGGAACTATAGCCGTCTATAAACCCGCTTTGGAGCATCAACCAATAAGATACATGAACAATACCCCTATCCAATCCTGTCATACTGGGTGATTGATGGGCATCCCTAGTCGGGGCTACAATAATCCCCAAATAATAAACAAGGTATACCCCAATAAACAAGGTATATATACATAGTATAACCTCCTATAATAACCAACCAACAAGGGGTTTTTGAACACTGCTCTAACATGGGCGGGGCACCCCCAACTGGCACCTTCTACCGGTCCACAACTTGCAGGGCAATGACGCAGGACGGTCATCGCCAACTGGTCGTTGCTCACCGTTTTTTTTCGCATCCAATCCATGCTGTACTTGGTGTTTCACCCCAATGTGGGTGACAACCGGAGTTATAGCTAGGGTAAATAGGGTCCGGTCATTAAGGGTGAAACATCAAGTAGTGATTGTATTGGGGGTAATCGGGGTATGAACCATGAAAAATGGGGTATGTTAACCAGCAACAACGAGGCTATCGACCGAAAATTGGAGGATTTTACCACCAAACAATGGTGATTTATGGCGATTTAATCATCAACATTGGACACTGGACATGTTTATATAATGGGGTAGCCGAGTGCTGCCAATAGAACGAGAACATGGGAAATCATCCTGATCTCTACTCGTAAATCTACAAACGAAAGGCCGCCTATATATAATATACAATGATATATAATATATTTATGTACGTATGTACGTATGTACGTATGTACGTATGTATGTATGTCTGTATGTCTGTATGTCTGTATGTCTGTATCTATCTATGTATGTATGTGTATGTATGTGTATGTATGTGTATGTATGTAGGTATGTAGGTATGTAGGTATGTACTTATGTAGGTAGGTAGGTAGGTAGGTGGGTATGTAGGTATGTAGGTATGTAGGTATGTATGTATGTGTGTATGTATGTGTGTGTGTGTATGTGTGTGTATGTGTGTGTGTATGTGTGTATGTATGTATGTATGTATGTATGTGTGTATGTATGTATGTATGTACGTATGTAGGTATGTAGGTATGTAGGTATGTAGGTATGTAGGTACGTAGGTACGTAGGTATGTAGGTATGTAGGTATGTAGGTATGTAGGTATGTAGGTATGTAGGTATGTAGGTATGTATGTATGTATGTAGGTAGGTAAGTAGGTAGGTAGGTAGGTATGTAGGTATGTAGGTAGGTAGGTAGGTAGGTATGTAGCTATGTAGCTATGTAGCTATGTAGCTATGTAGCTATGTAGCTATGTAGCTATGTAGCTATGCGGGTATGTGGGTATGTAGGTATGTATGCATGTATGTATGTATGCATGTATGTATGTATGTATGTATGTGTGCATGTATGTATATGTATGTGTATGTGTATGTGTATGTGTATGTGTATGTGTATGTGTATATGTATATGTATATGTATATGTATATGTATATGTATATGTATATGTATATGTATGTATATGTATATGATGATTATGAGATCCCCATATTATCATCATAATAGTAATATTTGCTAATAACAATAATCATCATCATCCCATTTGGAGGCGCGGAATATCAAACACGTTCTCAACCCCACCAGGAGATTTTTTCAGACGCAGCCAACTTGATTTTTTAGCACTCGCTCACCCATGGGATCCAAGATTGGCATTGCAACACCAATATCAGTACAAGGCAAACGACGAATGAAGAGGACCTCCGCTAGTTTTCAGGGACATTTTGATGTTTTCCTAATTTTGAACGAAAAATATCTGTTATGTTGTTGTGTTCAATGGTCATCCCAGAAAGCATTGACCGCATGATGTTGATGGATTTTGATGGTTCAATATTCACTAGTCATCTGAAAAAGGCTCTCTCTACACATCGTTCGGGATTGGCGCTTTCCACCTACCTGATACTGCCACCCACCCGAAAGGTTGTACACTCATGTCTGGTGTTTTACTTTTTCGCTATATCCCCATAGTGGTTGGTTTCCCTCCTTTGCTTCAACCCGCATCTGCTTGAGTATATCCCCCAGTTGTGATTGTGATCAGCATACGTTCTGAAGGAAAACGAGTCTTATTTTTGCAAGAAAAACGTCTAGTCTGTAAATTTGCATATAACTGGGAATTGTCCATGTCCATCCACTTTCAAAATTGTGTACCTACCGGGTACCAACCAGTCTTTCGTGTTGGAAAACAGTGGAAAAACCCAACCTCTGCCAGCTCTTCTGTGGGCCCTTCGCCCTCCTGGTTTGGTGCTGGGGGTGCAGTTGAGGTCATCAAAAAACATCACCACAAAACCATGGCCATTATCCCGAAAAAAGTTGGGCATATTCACCCCAACTTAACATCAGCTATATAATTAGATAGGATAACCATGGCAATTAGCCCACAACTTGGGGATAGTTGGGGATTGTTGGTGTATAAGTAACCCCAACTGAACATCTTATAACATCTTACAACCATGGTACAAGTATATTGCTTCACTATCTCAAAGTTTCTTGGCTACTCGGCTCTACTCTCTTCCGCACCTCCAAGACCAAGCGAAGCATCTCCCTCAGCACGTCGTAGTGTTCCCCCAGCAACGCCTCCATAGCCTGGCACCCGGAAAAAAAAACTCACCATGGACCCATGGCGGTAGCGCTCCATGGTGCTGGAACCGTTAATTAAGGTTACCATCTGGTTATGACTCACATAGCCATGGAAAATCACCATTGTTTATAGGTAAACCATCTATTTCTATGGGCCATTTTCCATGGCTATGTTAAATAACCAGAGGTTGATCACATTTACCGAAGATCGATATGTCAAATAGTGTTGAAACATTTTAAATCGTCAGACAAAAAAACGTTGTGATTTGTTGTTTGTTCACCTGGTCTATCTTGTGGCTCTTGGCGGGCTTATACTATAAACCATCCTCAATTGCAAAAATCATGAACCATTTGAGAAAATCTAAACCGTAGCTGAACCCCCAAAATAAGTTGGATTCAGTGTCGGGTTTACCACATGAACTGGCTGATTTCACCCTTCCAACCAAGCTCAGGCACTGACCCAATACTTGCTATACTTGGGTGATCCGGGCAAATCATGGTCATGATATGTCATGATAATGTACCAGCTTCAAGATGCTTCAAGTATTGGCCCATAAATCGGTTTCCCCTGATGGACTCCAAGCTTTCGCATCTCCAAAGCTGGCTGCCAGCCTAGGGATACATCCCATGTTTCATGTGTTCAATACCAGCAAACCCAGCGTTTTCTCTCACAGCTTTTACACTGTTCCAATGGGTCCCATAGGTGGACCTGTTCCTATATCAAAGCTGTTGCAGCAAAACCTGGTGCGGCGGCATCGCCTGCTGACAGAGGGGTTTCGCTTCAGTGGGCAATTCTGGCGCTAGCCTCGGGCGCCAAAGTCAGAGAGACTCGGCGGATGAGATATTTGCACCAAATATCAGGCAAATATGTTGTGATGGCCATTGATGGCAATTGTCTTTTCTTGTGATTTTCCCGGTGTAACAATTCTTGCCCGACCCCCTTCAAAAAAGACCTGAATAATTGAATTGTACGATTATTTCACCAACACATTCTTGCGATTCAGGCTAGCGGCCAGCAGGTAGTCTGGGCCTAGGCGATATCTCAAATATCTGTCCGTCCATCTACATCAGGGCTTCATCCTCTCGCCCCTCGCTTGGTCGCTATCAATCATTTTTGGTTCCCAAACGCTTCTGGGCAAAATAAAATAGCAAGAAGCAATCTAATGTCCATACCCTCAACAACTTTTAGTAGGTGGAAGAGATTATTCAGCTAAATAGCTAAATATCCATGCACACATATACTTAAACATCTTAAGCATGCTAAACATCACCCAACCATAGGGAACATCTCCAGGTCAAAATCTACCAAGAGACTGTGTTGAGATGCGCCAAATCAAGGCTGAAGCGGCATCAGTAGGTGTCCTGGATTCAGGGAAAATGACAGCAACTGCTCCCACTAGATGAACAATGATAGTGGTTTCCATTGGTTGCCTGTAAAACTCACTTATCCTGTCGATATCATTTTGCCCAAGCTGGTTTGCAGGAAACAACAAACCTTGAAGGGACAAGGATGGTATCCCGGATTTCAAAAGCTGCCTGCCAAGATTCTACTTTGAAATTTAGAAATGTCAAGTCAAAAAAAGAACAACTCCGTAATGTCAAGTGAGGATTAATAATGCCCCCCGATTAATCAACAGCAACTGCCCAAAAAAAAAATGTAATTTAAAAACAGGTGGTCCCCCCAGATTAATATTTTTTTTGGCCTACCCCCGATTAATCAACAACCACTTCGGAAATCCATTTT
>Ga0126342_10012969_pt1 | contig 14812 bp, 19 predicted proteins | sample Cyp1metagenome_FD_92528 | JGI IMG/M metagenome (GOLD analysis project Ga0126342, IMG submission 92528) | Coral microbial communities from Lord Howe Island, Old Settlement Bay, Australia - Cyphastrea 1 metagenome | ecosystem: Host-associated > Invertebrates > Cnidaria > Coral ... | reverse complement strand
TAAGAGATACTAAGAGATACTAAGAGATACTAAGAGATACTAAGAGATACTAAGAGTACGTATGTTCAAAGCTTCAAATATCTCCCCGTCAAACCTCCAGCCTCTGTTGTTTCTGCAGGTTCTGCGGGCATGCTTAGAAACTTTGAGACTCCTTGGACAGCGCACGGCTGGAAACATTGACGTGTAACGTTCTCCAACACCAAGCATAGCCCAAACATGCGGAAATGATCAAATGACAGTTTAAAACATATATGTAAAAACAATTAAAAAAAAAACAACGAGGATAGACATGTCGAAATCAAAGAGGCCGAAAGAAAGCCAAAATCAGATTTCACCCCGCCAAATCATTGAACAAGTTGAGAAAATTACGAAATGGCACTACACATGACGAGAAGGTCAAAAGATGTCAAAAGGTCACCTCACGAAGGACACTTTCATACACTTTTTGATTGGTTGCCCTTTGATTCCTTGAACATCCTTGAACTAGCTTCTGAGTTAGTTGTTTTCTGCTTTTTTACACGACATGGATTCGTGTGAAGAGTCTGTAAGTCATGGTAAACAAAGCCAATCAGGATAATCAGGAAACTTCTTCCAAAAGCTAGGTGGGAACTTGTAGAAGAGCTGAGCCCCATGCTGGAAAAGGCCGTGGCCTGCCTGAGATCTTCCTGCAAGCATTGAGGCGGAGTGGAAAATCCAAGCTCGTCCTTTTCGAAGGGATTCTAGAGATGCGTGTTATGGGATAGCACTTCATCAATCGCATAGGTCTCATTTACTTCAACATCTTTGTCGCTTGTGTTGCCTTTCTTCCCTCCTCTGCAAAATTAACTCTCAGACTCCAATCATTTTTCTCTCCAGTTTTCAGCTTAAGGGCACCATATGTTTTGTCCCTCCCTTTCTCGGGACGTGAGGCGAGTCTGGCTGCGTCTGCGTTTTCTGCACCTTGGGCCGCTGCAGCATTCGCAGCCGTCGCGCTGCAGGCACTTCCATGGGTCTGGAATGCGCACGCTGCGCAACCTGCACCGCCCTCGCCGCCCTCGCCGCCCTCACCACCGCCATGGCCATCACGCCATCGCGCCAAGGCTGCCACTGCCATGGGTGCCATGGGTGCCATGGGCCTCCTGAAAGACCTGCAAACACTGCAAACGACCACACGTCGTCTACATAGGTCCTGACAAACGTCAAGTCTATCGCGCTACCACCGTGAACCTAACTGGTTTCTGACCCAACATGACCAAACGTGACCCAAGCCTGGCTCGAACAGGCCTTTCAAGCCACCTTGCACTGGCTGAGCAGGAATGGACAAGGCTGCCGGTCGACATGGCTTCATTCAACTGATCAGAAAGTTGAAGTTGATGCAGGCAAGACTGGACACAAGATGCCAGGCTTTTCAAGTGCCGGGATTATTTCTTAACATGGCTCAAATCAATTCCATACCAGTTAGAACTTGGCAAACCTCATTTCATCGTGGAGAATATTTCGTTGCGGAAATGCGTGCGAATTCAGTAGTTCTGCCATGCAAGCTGCTCAGTACAAGTGTCAGCATTCCTGTGAGCATTCCCACTTGAGAGTCTCATTCATGGCTCTATGAAACTTGAGGCTGAGGGTGATGCCACATTTTCACTTCACGCTGAGTCAAATCTTGAAAGTTTCGCATTTGGGAGTCCATAGATGTCCACAGACTTCACGATCAATCACCCGATCACAATCTGCATGCATCAATCTCTTGGGTCTCCAAGCCAAAGTGGCCAGCAACACCAAAGCCAATGGCGAACGCCTCCTTAGTAAAATAGCAGATCATAGCAGCCTGATCTCTTGGATCTCTTGGGTCAATCTTTTTCTTGATCGGGAAGAAATGCCTTGTGTTTGAAAAACTCTGAACAAGAACCTAAGCTGGATGAATTCCCAAAAATTTCAAGAGCACCTCTCTGCGTTAAGCATCTCCCAACATCTCCCAACATCTCCCAACATCCTCTCTGCACCGTTCTGCACTTCACAGCTCTTCTCAGCCCAGAGTCGTCATCGTCACAGGCACGGCTTGGTCCCTCAAGACTCGGTCTGCAAAAATGGGCTGCAGAGGCTGTGGCTTCAGCAAAAGACTGAGAGGTTCAGAATGGAGACGACAAAAAAATACGAAAAAGCTGCCAAATTGATCCGAATTGATCAAACTTTGAACTTTGTTCGAACATGTTGGACAATGCCATCAAAATGCATGCAGAATGCTCCCAATGATGCTTGTCAGGACCCTGTCAGAAGCATCAACAAACAGAAAGCTGACTTTGTAGATTCATTGATTCCTCTCGATTAAATGTGACAAGTACCTCGACCAATGTGGTTAATTTGGCAGGGCAAAGCAGACAGCTGTTTTATTCACCGCTGTACCAGAGGATGCTCATTCGGGCCCCGCAGCCACCTTGGGAAATGCCACAAAGCGATCCCGCATTGTCCACGGTTGAAGACAAACGCTTTGAAAGCCTATTTTGGGGTGATAAAAAGGGCTACCGTCAATGGACTGTATGATTCAAGCCAGAGAGGAAAGTGTGACTGCATATCGCGGCAACCGCCCGTGACCAGCGCTAGCCGCTGCTAGCCTGTTTCACTGTAGAAAGGGCAAGTTGTTCAGGCCATTTCAGGCTGTTTTCTTGGGTGCTGAGTCACAAGCAGCGCGAGTTGTAACCTGCAGCAAGCTCTGAACTTTGAAAGGTATCTCGCTCCCAGCAGAAGGATACAACATGATACAAGAGAACATGAAAGTTTGCTTTGGAGAAAACTAAGCTATCTATCTTATCTTCGCAATTCTTCACATACGTGCGTCGGAGGCCTCTGATCGATCACCCTGAGACCAAGAAACTTGCCGTAACGAGCTATCACCCTGGCATGGCCTCTGGCCACTGAATAGCCCCATCCGGTTGGAGAGCCATCAACTCCTTGTCGCTCACATAATCAAAACTCCAAACACTCAGTGTCTGATGGTGGCAAAAATCGTCGAGACTTCAAGATCAAGTCAGAAAGGATTTCAATGATTTTGATGGATTTTGGATCGCCAAAAAAGGGTTTCCTGGGTAATCTCAGTGCAAACCGAGTACAATCTTGTGACGGCCTCAAGCCACCAGTCCTGTGGTGGGTCTGGTGGCACAGGTGGCAGCGGAGCATCAGGATCGAAATCTTCATCCTGGAAGAGACAGCCACTTGAGAAGATTATGCAAATGTGAGGCAAGCAGACAGGATTCCCACAATGATTATATAATATTATATACAATATACATATTATCTATCTATACGTACGTATGTATATATATATATATATACGTATATAAATAACACGTATCATATGTATGCTGGTTCGTCAACCTGTCTTCTTCTGTCATTGGTTGATAAATCGTGGTTGAGGGTGTGCCGCTTCTTGTTTATCTAAATGGTCTGAAAGCCAGCATGTTATCTTTCATGTTTGAAACCGCATCTCTATGAAACCTGCAGGAAATGCTAGTGGCTCTGCTAGCACGCATCTATTTAGAGTGAGTGCTGCTGCTAATCTTTGAACTGGAAATACTCGTTCGACATCTTCCGACCACTTTTTGTTTCTTCTTCTTCTTCCTCCTCCTGTTCTTCCTCTTCTTCCTCTTCTTCTTCTACTGCAGAGCTTGTCGTTGCCTTTGCTGTCATTGTTGCATTTGTCCAAAGGATAAAATAAACTACTAAGCCGCTTTTGCAACTTTTGTTAGCTGATCGCCAGCGTGGATCCAATGAGAAAATTACGCACCAATTTGGGAAATTGAAAACAACAATGAAAATCCCGGAAAATTGTTGAGAGGCACAGAAATTCAGCAAGAGATACTTGGGTTTAAGGCACCAAGTGCAGCATCTCAACTTTTCATGTGCTCTGCATCTCGGGTGATCCCCCCACATCCAATCAGGTGTACTGAGTACAGCATCAACCATACAAGGGTGTGGAAATGTGTGGAATGACCGCAGGTATCATGTTACAAATGTTACAGGAATCATTCCATTGCAAAATCCTCCGGGTCTGGTGGGATGTAGTCCCAATCGCCGCTGAAGTCAGGAGGTGGTCCTGAAATTACAGGCTCAACTGGGCAATGCCAAAACAAAAAGGCCTCGAGGTTCTGATCACAAGAATGATCAGAGGTTCCAATGTGATATTTCATCACAGATATGTATGGTGTTACGGTGTGTTATACTGTTTTACAGTGTGTGGTTTGGCGAGCAAACCATGAAGGGTTCCCAGGTCAAGGTTTAGCTAAGCTGAGGACCTGGGAATGGTCCAAGTCCTTCTACGTACATAGTCACCTCGCAGGACAATTCATGAATAATGTGTGCTAACATAATATACTAATAATTAGTTCCAGTAATTAATAATATCATCTATAGTTACGGACTGAAACTTAGAGTGGGTGGTCCGGTTTCCAAAATTTTAACCCTTGACTTAGAATGAGGGCAGTTAGAATGACCGGTCATCACACCAAAAACCGCTATCCCAAACTTAGAATGACTGGACATCATACAAAAAATGCCATCCCAAACGTGATTAAGTGCAAAAAAAATGTAGAAAAAACGCAGGAAACCCTACATTTCAAGGTAGAATCCTGGTATGCTACACTTGCCCACGTTTTGTCGTTTTTTTTTCAAGGTTCTCCACACAGAAAGGATTGGTTGTAAATAACTTTAGACTGTTTGCACAGCACATGTGGCAAAAAAAGACCATGCCAAGCCACTAAAATTCCGCTTCATGCATTAAAACTTTCTCAAAAAAACAATTGTTTGTAGCAATGGTCTTGAAGTTTTGATGCCAGAGATCTAGGTACGAAAACACTTGTTCGAAAGCTATGACAGGAAAACCGCAAGGAAACACAAAACCAGTAAAAACCAGAGGTAAACAAAGAATGCCTATCAAAAAAAACGAAGGGAATTTTGCAACACCAGTAAAACGCCGGAGCCCATTTCAGGACTGTGCATTGCAGGACAGCATTTGTCATCTCTTTTTGCCAATCAAAAAACCAGAGCTACACATAGTATGCCTACGAAAAGAAGCTTCTTTTTGCAACACTCCCCTGTGAGGAGAAGAAACTTAGAATGACCGCCTATCATGGCATCAAGGCATGTTATTTTTTCATGCTTTATATCGTCTCGTGAAGAACGGACGGGCCAGAGGTAAATTTAGAATGCTTATGCAGAGCAAATGTTACAAAAAGGGGCATGCTGAGCCACTAACATTCCGTGCCAAAGTTCATGCACTAAACCAATGTCAAAAGACTAGTGTCTGTAGTGGTGGTCTTGAAACCTGATGCTGGAGATCCAGGTAAGAAAACATTGTTTGAAGATGTTCGAAGGTTTTGAAAGAAAAATTGCCAGGAACCACAAAGCCAGTCACAAAAAAAACGAAACCAAAACCGAGCTGAACAGGCTCGTTTCTCAAAGCTCTGCAAAGCAGGGCATCTATTTTTGCAACACTCCCCTGTGACAAGAAGAAACTTAGAATGACCACCTATCACTGCATCAAGACATGTTGGTTTTGCACAGCTTATATGTTTTTTTGGCCCTTTTTTCCATGGTTTTCCACGCAAAAGTGATGGGACAGAGGCAAACTTTGAATGCCTACGCAGAAGATGTGACAAAACATACTTTGCTGAGCAGCATTCCGTGCCAAGGTTCATGCATTACAACAATTTCAATGTAGCAATGGTCTTCAAGTTTCATGCCGGAGATCTAGAATGGAAAACAACATGTTCGAAAACTTGGAAAGGAAAACCGCAAGGAAACACAAAGCCAAGAAAAAGAAGTAAACATAGAATACCTCCGAAAGAAAGCTTGCCAAAGGAAATCTAAAAGGAACCGCAATGCCAATACCCAGCTGAACAGGTTCGTTTCTCAATGCTTTGCATAGCAGGACAGCAGTTGTCATCTTTTTTTGCAACACTTCCCTACGAGAAGAAACTTAGAATGACCACCTATCATGGCATCAAGGCATGTTGTTTTTGCACACTTTATATTGCCTTTTGAAGAATGGACGGACCAGGGGCAAATTTAGAACGCTTACTGAGCAGATGTGGCAAACAGGGCCATGCTGAGCCACTAACATTCCGTGCCAAAGTTCATGCACTAAACTCACTAAAGCAATATCAAGAGACTACTGTCCGCCCAGCTTGATGCCGGAGATCCAGGTACGAAACGACTGTTCGAAAACTTTTAAAGGAAAATTGCCAGGAACCACGTAAAGCAGGAACCCAACATCCAGCTGATCAGGTTCTTTTCTCAAAGCTTTGCTAGTAGCACAGCAGATGTCACCCCTTTTTTTCCCATAGTCCCCCGTGATGAGATACAACTTGGAATGCTTCCACTGTAGAATTTGTGCAACCATCACATTTGTGCAACTAAAACCTTCTATTTCAGTTTTCCCCACAGAAGACGCATATAAGTCATATAAGGCAAAAGAAGATCATGCTAAGCCACTAGTACTCCCTGGAAGGGTTCGTGGATTGAAGCAGCGACAAAACAAGACAGCGCAGCACATGCCAACTATGGAGGCGTTGGGGGTTTACTTGCGGACCGAAACTTGGAATAAACAATTTGGAAAGGGGATCTGAAAAATCACAAAAAAATACAAAAACAAGAGTATCAGTGCCCGATCTGAACTCTATGGCACACTCTTGAGGGGATGCAGGTCATTCGATGTCCTTCTATACAGGCTTCCGTTGACAAGCGCAGGGAATCCTGCAGCGTTGCTTTATATTGTTCATGCCGTGGACCAAAACTTAGAATGACCTGGTATGGCCCCTTAGGGTATCAAACAAGTTGCCGGCGGGGTCTCGGATAGCTTTATTACAATTCCACCCGGACTTGGACATTCTAAGTTCTTCTTGACCGGCATCCATCTACTGACAGGCGCGTATAATCTTGCAAATATTCGCTTTTGCTTGCCCCTCATTCTAAGTTCTGCTTTTGGCCATTTTGCGCGGTATATACAGTGTTTCGTGTCTTTCCAAGCGCTCCGGCGAGAAGATCGAGAACTTTTTCCTAACCCCGGCAGTTTCCAAGTGGTCATTCCAAGTTTCGGTCCGCCACTATAAGATCGTCTAATCTCATCTAATATCCTGCCTCAACAACCCAGAGCCTGAGCTCCCTTTCACTTTTTCACTTTTTTAGTCCAATCGAATCAAAACTAAAGGATCAATCTTCAATCATCCGTCACAAATCCAACATCGACTCTACACTCTACACAAATCAAACGAATCATGAAGTTATCACAGCCTAAAGGAGCCATCACAGCAGCCCAGAGTTGGAAAATGTTGGAAAAGACAAAGTGAGACTCAGCTGACTCAGCTGTTGATTCTGTTGTTCCATAAATATCATAAATATATATATATCATAAATCAAATCATTCCATAAATCATACTAATATCATTGTCATATCATTGTCATATCATACTGATGAGTTGACTGGAAACCTCACTGGAAACCTCAGTGCTACCAGTGCTACCAGAGTTGCGTTCGTCTCATACTGTTCCCGCAGGGTGATTACGGGGAACCCATCCTGCCCATGCAGCGAATGTTCGCACGAATGCCTAGACCATCCTAGGTCCATTTCATGCAAAACAGGTAATACATATCCGACATATCCATGTTTCCATCAAGATACGTCAGTAATTTCAGTAAATGTATATCAGATGTGTCATGGTTCATCTGTTTGTTGTCTTTACAGATGCATCCATCATCCATCCAACTTCGCACTCACTGTTGGTGACACTGCTTGTCCTCGTCTCTAGGAACTCCTGCAGGAAACTTTTCAGCCTCGACTGTCAGGTGTGGTCAACTGCAAGTGACCATCAGAATACCATCAGATTGGAGCTCCAGAGACTCCAAAGGGGGATTCGCGCCAGGCATTTGACCACCAAGGAGATTGCATACTGTGGCATACTCTGGAAATGTTCCACATGTGTTCAAAAGAACCTTAGAAATTGCGGTGCGTAGGTCTCTGAAAAAAAAAATGCAGTGGATAGTTGGACACTTATGGACATTTGGAATCATTTGGATATCTTGGATATATTCGATAATTCCGCAACCCCTCTCTCTTAACAGGCTACCGTGCCTCAGGGTTCGGGATGATGGGCCTTCCACCAATTCGACCGTAGGGAGCGGCAGCACCTTAAAGATCAGAGACATCATCGCATATGCACTGCACGTACAAAAACATTCAAGACAAAATCGAAAAATGCTAAAAATCTTCAAATCAAACATCTTCAGACCATTTTTTGCAATCCGTTCACATATAAATTCTTATAATATATATATATATATATCAGTATATCATAGTATATCATAGTATATCTATATAATATTGTATGCAACTTTTGCAAAAAATCTGCCTGGCCAGTGCTCATTTTCCAGCGCCTGAGGCCCCAAGGCCATCAGCTGTCGCAGACGCTCGTTGGGCTCGTTGGGTCCAGCCGAAGAGGACAGGAGCCGGGCTTAGCTGTGCGTATTCCGAAATCTCGAAATCAGAAATTGGTTGGTCGGATCATCTTTGGCCCAGCTCACCACCTCATCTGAGAGGAACAAATCTCAAACTCTCAGCTTATCTAGGCTGTCAGCATGCAGGATGCGGGTCGGTAAGTACATGTATAAGTACACACAGACCGTGCGGCCTTGGAAGCCTGCCAAAGCACTAGACCTTCAAAAAAAAATCTCAGTTGAAGGCGCTATAGCTGCTATATTTGCTTCAAAATCCACAGGCGGGCAGAGGTCCTGTCCTTTGCAAAAGAAACTTTGAAAGTGTGCCGATGTTCGAAGCTCACTGCACAAACCAAGACTTTGAGCCTTTTTGAACCGTCTGATGATGTGAGAACTCTGCCACGCTTGAGCCTTCAAGTTGGGAAAGAGAAATAAGACATGCATCGCAGCATTAATTAAGACTCGTGCGAGTCGAGAACTGCGGGAACGCAGTGGAACGGATGGACGAACTACGATTTCCGGGGGCCCCAATGAGCTGGGAAGCCACCGCCGACGCAGCGCTAGCATTACGCCGGGGAACGAAGCACAAACGCAGCGAGAACGCGGAGTGTATTTAAAAGGCTCTCGTCTTGGAACTGCAAAACTGGGAACAAAATGAACAGCCGCTTTGAACAGCCTGGGTTCGGCCAATGAACAGGATGGGGCAACTGCACCATCTTCAGCTGTGCTGACCACGATGGAACACCATTTCGTGGGAACGCCTTGTATGCCAGCTGTGTGTTGAAATCCTCTGCAGTGAACACGCAGATAGAAATCAAGAAGGAAAGAGTGCTGTTCAACAATTACATTTTGTTTCAACTGTTTTCTTGGCTCTACTCTCTTTTCACGCTTTTGTCTGAAAATCAGGATGGAAGTCTGTCTGCGTGCTCATTTGCTTGGAGTTCACAGCTTTACTATGAACTTGATAGGGAACGTTCAGGAACCTGCCACGGGAACGGCGGTCTTCTTCAGCTCCCATTTCAATGAGAGGGAATTCTAGATAATTCTAGTGAGTCTAGTCATGTCTAGTCCCTGTTCTTTTTATTTCAGATTAACGGCAGCCAGTCCCGACAATGTCAGGGTCTGGCCTGGCCGTCACATGCATACAACTTTCCCGGCGCCCTCATTGAGTTTGAAGTCCTTCTTGGTCAAATCATTGCTCCTCCAAAAATCTCCAAAAATGCTCAAGTTCAAGATAGTTGAACTCTTCAAAAATGAATGTTCAGTGGCTCTTCAAGAGTTGCTCTTTCAGAAGGCAAGGCATTTTCTGAATTCACAGCATATTCGCAGCTATTTTCCTATTCTCCATGACTTTCACAGCCACGGCCAAACAGAAGCAGGCCTCGAACCCACATCTTTTCCCCAGCTGGACGAAACGTCCTGCACCTCACCGCAGTCGACAGCGATAAAGTTCCGATAAAGTAAGACATGGAAAACGAGATGAAAACGAGAATCAATCCTTAAGAATCCATGAGAATCATCGAGAATCGCTTAACTCCGGTTGTCAATCTTGCATCATCTTGCATCACTATGTGGGTTCTGTTGACCCTATCCCTGTCTTTTGCTCGTTCATATCATTACTTATCATTGGCTGAGCTTTCATAAGCATGCCGACACTTGCAAGACGTTCGATTAGGGATTCCATCTGTGCGTGTTTGCAGTTCAGATTGCATGGGGAAGATGTAACAGTTTAACATAGTTTAACATAGTTTAACAGGTCTAGGATCTCTCCGCAGGATTCATTTCTTTTAGTCGTCCAAGGCGGAACATCCGCTTTCCCTGCCAAAAAAATGCAGCGTGGGTGACACAATTCTTAACCATTTTAAACCACACACCTTACATTACCTTACTATGATTTACTATGTAAATTTGAAGGAAGCCTCGGCAAAATTCACGAGATGCCCTGCCTTCTGGATGCCTTTGATTGACTCTACTCGAAGAACAGCTTGTTCCCTGGGGACAAAGGACAAATACACCGCCTTTGTGCCGCTGTTCCGCCATGTTCCGCCAACCTGGAGCCCCGCCTCAATAGCTAGCTCTTCTGGCCTTGGAGGTGCTACGGGCTGTATTGCCATCGTGATGGCCGGTCATTGGTTCATGATGGTTCATTATGGTTCATTATGGGTCATTATGGTTCATTATGGTTGATTATGTTCATTGTCCATTTCTGCCCCACAAAACATAATTCACATCATTAAAGTTAAAATCTGAGAGTTTGCAGATCTGCTTGCCGTTCTTGTTCTGGATCTTTTCAGAGTGCCAATCCAACCAGACAACCCATAGACCGGATCAAAAGGTCCAATGAAAGCACCATGGACTATGATGATTGCTCAACAAGGGGGCCCTCAGAGGAAATCAGCTAGGTACATCTACGTACGATCTGTCCATGGATGCTGCTAACGTCCCAAACCATGCGAGACTTCAGTGCAACCAGGGCACTGGTTGCCGCGTAGTCACAATCAGCGGATCTTTGATCAGCTTCACGAGCTCTGCCCAACTCTCCGCAGTCTTGAGCCAAAAAGGTGCTGAGCAGTCTGAGCATTCCCGAGGCCAAATCTGAGGGTCCAGTAGAAATTGCTCAGTACGTTGCCCAGTCGAACGCTAAGTTGCTGCTGAGTCAATGAGAGGCCACAAAACATCACGAAACTATCCACAAGCTGGGGCCACAAACGTTTTCTTCGTGCACCAGGAGGCGGTGCAAATGCCTGCTGCACACGAGCAGATTATGTACTTCTTTGTCCGTTGATAGGGTTTAGGACTCAGTTCAATGTGGCTCGAATTCAACATCTTCGTCACATTTTCTCTCGCGCTTTTGGAAGATCTTGGGAGCCCTTCTTCAAAATCTCTACTCCTGCCATCTCAAACCTTTAGAAGCCACAGCTGGACAAGTCTCTAAGTATGGACTTTGAGCCCTCCCACATCCTCAAAATACATGGTCCTACAGTCCTACATTCTTCAGGATGCTGCGCGAGGCCTCCTGCCAGTAGTCAAGGCCTTTGCAAAGGACTGCTACCTTGGCAGCTCTGAGCACATTCAATTCGCATCAATTTGGCATTTTTCCAATTGACCTGGCTTGGCTGAGCCTAGGCTTGGCCAGCTTGGCCAATCACAATTTCTGACTAAACACACAACTGTGACAAACTGTGAGCCCAACCAGCGCTACACATCCTGAGGCGGCCAGGAACGGAGCCAAGGGCGAGCGCCGCCTCGAATGCATCAGCTTTTCAAGCCCTCAGAAAGAAGTGCATTTGCCTTTTTCGTTCTGCAGAATTCTGCAGATTCTTTGGATCTCACATCTTGGGGTCTGATCACGAAGACTCTTCCCCAAAGTTCTTCAACCATCATTTTTCGTCATTTTTCCCTGCATTTCCCTGCATAGATTGTCGCATCACCGTTGGTGCTAAGATGTGCCAACCATGTTAAGATAGACAATCTATGCAGTGTCGGCCGAATCTGTGCAGCCTCTCTGTTCGCTCCATTGCACCCCGCTGCCCCACTCTGGGTGAGGCTCGGTCCAAGCACTACAGAAAATCAATAGTTCAAGAACGCTTCATCAGATGAAGTCTCATGTATCAGTGGATCGTGTCACAAGTCTGAAGCCCAAGAACCAAATAATCCATCTTCCACTCTTCCAGTTTGGTGACATGTTCATAACATAGTGCAACGTAGTGTAACAGACCACTACCTGTTTGTGGGGCTCTGAAATCCCAAGAGGTAGGAGTAGGAGGACCTTTGCTGTAGCTTGCATAGGTGAGTTTGTGATGGGAGCTAGCTATTTCCAAAAAGGCCGAGCAGGTAATCGAAAATGTCCTACCATCTATGATGTGTATATAATATGTATATATTATATACTGTAATTATATATATTATATACTGTAATTATATATATATACTGTAATTATATATATATATACACAATCCATCTGTATATCTGGTCATTTCCGTGATGTCAACCCAAACTTTGCTTCGTGGGGTCGCTCCTTTTTTTGGGCGATCGGTCAGGCCGGCGACAACTGTCGGGAGTAGAAAGACTCAAAACTATCTCTGCTTCCCTGGACGCCAAGAGTCCAGTCGAACTCGGCCTTGACGCCGGAGGTTCAAGAACTCAGAATGCTCCGCAGCTGTTTTTGGCAGGGATATGATGGGATATGATGGGATATGACTGATATGAATTGATGTGAATTGATATGACATGCTATAGTAACTATACTATAGGTTTGGATAGGTTTTGAGGACGGCTAGCGCCATTTGTCGCGTGTCTCAGTGTAAACCACTATGATCACTATCGGACTCTGGGATATGCTTCTCAGACTGATGCGAAACATTGCGAAACGTGAATTCAAAGTTCTCTGGCGAGGAAGATTTCCTGAGAACCCGACATACAGTACATGCAACCAGCCAAGTCAAAGGGGCTCAAAAACGAATCGGCTAAAACCTGGGCAGCAGAGTCAGAGGCGATGTCACTAAAGCTCACGTGGGAGCTGCAAATTGCGAAGGTCACAACATTCAGAGGTTCAACATGGCTCAACAAATCTCAAGAAAGAAACATAGATCCTGATGTCCTTCCAATGCTTCTTCCAATACCTACAGTGCCCAAGCATAGCTTTTGCGGTCCCTCTTTCACATTGAGGTCCTAGAGAACGCCGTCGGGGGCAGTGTCGGCAATGCACAGTAATTCCATAAAAACGGCCATCTTCTCCTTCCCCAGGTGGGCACCCGAACGAAACCTGTACACACCCCAAGCTTGACGGGAAAATTCTGCGCCTTCAGGACTGGCCGCTGACCAGCGAAGAACGGAATGAAACCTATGAAACATGTAAAGACCTCAAGAGTACTTCTCCGGCCCTGGGTTGCCAACTGATACAATCCAAAAAGATGTACAGTGCAGAACGGCAAAGCAAAGGACCTTGGCCCAAAGATATGCAAACCTTCCGGTGTCCGAAGCCATTGAGCAATTGCTCTAGGTATGACATAGCCGACACTAGCATCCTACGTGGCAAAAAACTTTCACATGCCATGACAGCAATGTCCAGCATGTTCAGCAGTCTGGCAAGCCCGGCAAAAAACGATGCACATTGCGCCTTCTGTCATTGCCATACCTGCCAAACAAGTGGAAACTCTTATCAATCCTACGGCTCACCCTTTACGTCAGATTCCATTGGGTCACTGATTCAGGAACCAAAAAAGATTGTTTTCCCATGGATGGCCCTCAATAATATCAAAACCTCAGTGATTTCACTTACATTTTCCCAACACTTTCGAACATGTTCGAGCCTTCTCCTCAGTCTGGTTGTGGGCCTCGCCTTGGATGTCGGACCAGGATGGCACTGCCCAAATGCTTGGGCGGATGCGAAAAGATTTGGAAAACTTTGTTGCCTTCCACGCAAACCCCACTTAGACCTGATCGTTGCATATTGGTGCCACTTCTGTCCTCTCTACTTCCCTGGCTCAGCTTCCGGCAAGAAATTTTTACCTGGCCATCGGCCATAGCTCCGGTCAAAAGGGAACAGAGCATGGGAGCATGTGGGTGCACAAGGTCACAAGATGTCACAAGGCACACGGTTTCAAGTTTTCCCGGTTTTCCCAGCTATTGTGACTTCTCAACAGTTTCTCTTTCCGCGCCTTCGCCATGATATCCAGCGTTTTCCGGGCCCGACAGGGGCGCGCCCTGCAGTGAGGTACCAAACTTCAAGCACAGACTCCAAGCACAAACTCCAAGCAAAGAAGAGAAAGTAATGTTGGTTTCAAATTTGATTTGAAACCAAATTGAAATGTAAAGGAAACCGCTTTATGAAAAACGTTCATCAATTTTCTTTGTGATTTTTTTTTTGGTTCTTCAGCGTCAGTTGGTATCCGGGTGTCTGCACTGCTGCTCCGCAGGACGCGGTGCAGCTGCAGGCCTCAGGCACCAAGGCACCAAGGCACCAAGGCACCAAGGCCATGATATCCGTGTGGTTTTTTATGCGTTGAATCATGTTGAGGTATGAAATTATTACATATTATTACTTATCTTTGAAATAATTGTGTAGTCTAGTACATATATTGTAATATCATACATATATAATAATAATAATAATAATATATTTCAATAATATAGTAATATATAATATTAATATTATGATATAAAAATATAGTAATAGTATGATAATAATAAAATAATAATAATAATAGTATGATAGTGAAAAGAAAAAATGATACTATGTATATAATAATATGTAATAATATAATAATATAATAATATAATAATATAATAATTCAATAATATAATAATTCAATAATATAATAATATAATAATATAATAATATAATAATAT
>Ga0126342_10012968_pt1 | contig 14813 bp, 15 predicted proteins | sample Cyp1metagenome_FD_92528 | JGI IMG/M metagenome (GOLD analysis project Ga0126342, IMG submission 92528) | Coral microbial communities from Lord Howe Island, Old Settlement Bay, Australia - Cyphastrea 1 metagenome | ecosystem: Host-associated > Invertebrates > Cnidaria > Coral ... | reverse complement strand
TGATAAACCTAAACAAAGGTCAAACAAACCGTTAAGCACCTGCGACTCACGCTTTTTACTCGAGCCGCATCAGCTGTGGTAGCATGCTATTATACATGGGTTTTATGGTGGAGTGCAAATACAATTGCAGCTTCCCCCGTAGACACAGCAAGGCAACAGGAAAACCAGAGACTCGAGACGAGACACGTGGGAGCACCAAAACGAGCATTTCGTGCGAGACTTCCTCCAATTTTCACACGTTGTAGCTTCAAAATCGACGTTTTCCTACGAGTTTTCTCAGGAACCTGAAATTTTGCTACCTCAAAATCGATGTGTCGAGGCTTCCGTCAATTTTCAGCACATCTCAGAAAATGCTGCACCTTGTCGCCTTGACGCAGCCCTGCCAATGCGATTTGCAAAAACACGCAACACGACTCGTCTAAAGTGCTGCCACACTTTACACTCTACACTTTACACTCCACACTCTACACTCCACACTCTACACTCCACACTCCACACTCTACACTTTACACACAACACACTCCTCACTCCAAACTCTACACTCCACACTCCTCACTTTACACTCCAAACTCTACACTCTACACTTTATACTCTACACTCTACACTCCGCACTTTACATTTTACACTCCACACTTTGCACTCCTCACTCCTCACTCTACACTCCACACTTTACACTCTACACTTTACACTCTACACTCTACACTCCGCACTCTACACTTTACACACTCCACACGCCTCACTCCACACTTTACACTCCACACTCCTCACTTTACACTCCACACTCCACACTCTACACTTTCCACTCCACACTCCACACCCTACACTTTACAATCCACACACTACACGTTACGCTCTACATTCTACACTCCACACTCCACACTCTTCACTTTACACACTCTACACTCCCCACTCCACACTTTACACTCCACACTCCTTACTTTACACTCCACACTCCACACTCTACGCTTTCCACTCCACACTCCACACTCTACACTTTCCACTCCACACTGCAGACTGGTAACAGGGGAAATATATATGTACAAGACTGTTCAAATCAACTATTGCAGAAAAGTCTTCTGCGTGACTGCATATCCATGTGTTTCGACATCTGTACCATTAACATGCGTGTGAGCATTCGGGTTCGTGGGCTGCATCTTGTTGCTGTTGAAACATAGGGGGTATCTTATCTAGCAGCAAATATGTGTCAGGCATTGGAACTCCGTTGATTGGGATGATACCGATGGTTTGCTGCGGTTCCCGGTGGTTCCCTGTTTTCTGGACGGTCAATGTTGACATATGTTGACCAACATCCAACATGGTCAATGTCCCACGGGACTTTTCACGGGAGGACTACCATGATTCGCACATTGTGATGACAGGGGGTTTCCCAGCTTGCCATGTTTGATGACACTGGAGGATAGCCAGAGAACATTAGATGGCACCACTTGCTGTCCTTGGAGCGGCACAGTTTTGGAGAAGCTACCCTGGTGGCAGTCGCGGCTGCGGCTGACCATCAGGATGTGGAAGAAAGAAAGATCTCCTTTAGAGAGAACTTCTAAACGTCAGGCCTGCGTTAATTCCGAAATTCCTAGATTTTTACATTTTGTATATTATATATATATATGTATATATATATATACACACACGCAGCACACGGTTTACACGGATGGATATAGAAATACACTGACTATATATGTATATTATACACACAGTCATACAATGTGTATATATATATTATATATATACATACATAATGTAAATGCTAGGACCTTTTGGTTTTGAAGTTCCAACAAGGATCCAGTTGCGTCACGTCTGACATTTTGGATGATCAGGGGGGGGCTATTCTTGTTGGGAACTCTTTCTATCTGATGAGGTTCGATCGTCAGCAGTTCCATTAGGTTTGTCTGAAACTGGAGTACCCCAATTCCAACTGACTGTATCATCATTCTCCCTGTAATAATTGGGATCTTTTTCGGGCATAGCCCAATCTTGGACAACCACCCTACAAGGAGCTCATACAACCGTGTACCACATGAACGTGAACTGCTGCAAAGTCGCACTTGGGAGGCTTGTTTGCTTACTTCGACCCACTAAAAAGCAGTTGTCAACTCGGGATGCAAAAGTAATACCCTCTGGTAATTGAACATAGCTATGGAAAATCACATGTTTAATAAGTAAATCATCTATGCATGGGCCATGTTCAAAAGCTATGTTAGTCATTCCCAGAGGGTACAGGATCATGGAGTTGAAAGATCCATCGGCCGGAAAACGGCAGCGCCGTTTAAGCCTCGCTCGGGGGGTAGTTAGCACCTGCAGCGGAGCGGATTGGACATGGTAAATGAATCCTTTGGAGCTACTGATTGATTTTGCAAAGGGCTCCTGGTTTCTATATTCTTGTATCAATCAGTTTTTTTCAGTGGTTCCTATGTGTGTTTTTACTGTAAATTGATATAATCATGGAGAAAAATAAGAAGAATTACTGGTTGGTGGTTTCAGCCCCTCTGAAAAATATTAGTCAATGGGAAGGATTATCCCATATATTGGGGAAAAATAAAAAATGTTTGAAACCACCAACCAGATTAACATTGGTAAGTGGTAAATCGCCATCTCCAGTTGAAAAAACCGCTCTAACGCTGCCAGTAGCTTCACACTTGGTGGTCTCATCTTCCTCCAAATTCCAAACTCCTCCATTTCCATTGCCATCAAATCATCCAGTCACGAGATTCGGAGAGAAGCCAAGCATCGATAAATCTCTGCAGGCAGACGTCTATAAACTTGAAGGATAAATCGAATAAATGTGCTTGGTGGTTGGAACGAAAAAAACACACGAAAAAAACACTAAATTGGAATTGCTAATGAAATGGGGATGGATTGGGATTTAACCCGGCAAATTCAAATCATGGCATCCCACTGTCTCCCGTAAGTGGGCGTCATCCAGTATCTGGATGGCGGGTAACACCATGAAACACCAACATTTTTTCCCTCCAGCTGGAGTTGGTTGCTTTGTACAACCACCCATTTCTGGCAAATCAGTCGCAACGTTTAGGGCATTCTATATAATTATCTATAGGCAAATTCTTAGAAAAGTATGGAAAAGTCGCAACCCGCCCGACTCGAGCCTTTTTTGAGAAATATTTCCCTTACTTACTGTCACTGCCGGGGTTTGGTCGGCCAGTGAGGCCCGACATTGTTTGCGATCTCTACACCCACCTTGCACCTCTAGATGCTCAACTGAAGATACGCAAAGTTCAACGGTCGTGGCACCTAAACTATCTTAAACATCTTAAACCATCTTAAACAATCTAAAACCATCTAAAACCCATATTTCTTAAATGGCTCAACCATGCCAAACCCTTCCAAGCCCACATCTCTTGTAGCTTAGTCAACATGGCCATGGTTCAACCATTCTTCGGGAGCCGCACCTCTGGGATCACGCCAGTGGTGCCCCACAGCACCGAGCTACAGATCTGGTGGCGGGTAAACCATCCCCAAAATCACCATGTTTATGGGTTCTAAAACCATCAACATATGGCTGGTTTGTGACATTGATTTACGAACATTAAGTGGAATATAATGGGAATGTACTGTATATTGTATATAGTAATTATAATACAATATCTAATGTGGTAATCAAATATAGCTGGCTGGGAAATCCCCAAGCTAGAATGGAGGTCCAGCAAACCACGGGAAAAACAACGAACTAAATGGGATATTTACCAGCAAACCACGTTTGACTACTCGGTAATACTTTCAATGGGATACCGTGAACCCTGAACCAGTGAGACTTCACCAACAAAAATGGGATATTATATTTGGATCTTCACCACAAACAACCAGTTTATGAACAGCGCGAATCTTATCCATCTATCAGTTAGAAGCAACGTTACATCAATGCAGTCTAATGTGTTGTTCAATCTTTTGTTAAAAGACCAAATCCAAAGGGCATCTCTTCAAATGAGGCCCTTACAGTGTAATACCTCTGGTGATTTAACGTGGCAATCGTCTCCTTTCATAGGGATTCCACCAGGCCCTCGAAGGTAACCTCCTCATGAGAATTCGCAGTTTCTGTGCCGACTACACGGAGAACACGACATATACTCTGCAACCAACAAAGAAAGTGTTGATAAGAAAATTATATAAAGGCCTTTGTTCATGGCAGCTAAGATACATCAAACAATATATTCCACCAGTCAGTCTACCCAGGGAATCCTCAATTATTGCTGGTTTATATTCCATCTTTGCTTGTTCACATTCCATTTATTACTCACTCATAATCATGTTGGTAGAGAAACATTTTTTGATCACACCTCTCGCATGTTCAATCCTTAAACCCCTCAGGTTCTCCTGAGTTCAACCCAGTTATTCTGCGCAAATCATTATAATTTCTCTCATGGGCTGGTTGCCCCATATGCTTAATGTATGGCACATGTTGATACGTTTGGGTCACTCTAGGGCTAAATCTTCGTAGAGATTTCAGAATATTTCATACCTGCAACCCTATGTGTTGCAAAATTAACGCTGCCAGCTGAAACAAATGAAATTATTGCTCTCAAGCTTTTTATCGCCGTTTGGGGAAATTATTGACGTTTCAATTGTTCACATCCGCCAGCTCTTGCCAGAATGTTGCCATTTCTCAAAGAAAGAAGTATAGAACTGATGTTTGATGCACAAGCTGACAGTAAGCCTCAGCAAGATGATGTTGATCCGGTAACCATTGGAGTATCTCATGTGGAGTGGTTCAATTTTCTACTCATACAACAATGGGTTCAAATGGTTCAGCACCTGCACCTTTACCAACAGCAGCTGCCATGACCTTTGTTTTGTCACCGCTGGGCACTCAGCGCTTTTCAAGGCGTTTCAACAAAATGTGAGCCTTCACCAAGTAGAACTCCAAAACGCGTTTGGTCATCACGCGCACGTCAATTTTTTTTGCTTGACTTACACAATCTTCCGGTCAAATCCTCGTTTTGTTGGCAGTCGTTCATCACTGGGTTGATGACGTATCTGTCGTTGTTGTCCAGTTGGGCTTTCGCTTCTAAAAGCAAGTGCTTAAAGAAGTGCATTTTGGGTTTGATGCCATACAAACACATCGAGTTCTTGAAGGCCCAGTCTGCGAGCCACACAAACCCGTTGATCAGTGACTGGCCTCTTTCATAAAACACCGCAGCACAGCAAGGACCACCAAAAAGGGTGTGATCATTCAACCAATCATAGAAGGAAATTGCCACACCCGTTGTTGATAAGATGATCGACATCACTTGCCGTTGTTCTGCAGTGAGCTGATCATCGTTGAGAAACCCAACAGCCATAGTTTGTTCCCATTTCAAAAGCAATGTGCAGTCTGAACCTTTGACATTGGCAAAAGGGTATGCCTTCGAATTGGGGTACTTGAAAAGTGTGGTTGTGAAACTTCTCAATGATGCTGTCCTTCGTGTTGCTGAGCACCATAATTTGAACGACATGTGCGCGCTTTCAAGCTTCTGGTTGATTGTTCCCTGGTGTCCAAACAAGCCCCATTTCACCCATAGTATGAGCGTAGATGCTACCAGGTCTCTGTACACACCAAGTCGAAGCGTATGAAAAGGGTCATGCCTATACATGAACTCCGGTTTCTGCCGGTCAAATGCAACAGCTATCAGTGATGGTGGCCGTTGTTCGTCCCAAGGCCTTTCAACGTAGCAAGTCCCAAGCCAACATGGATGGGTGGTGAAGTCCTCAGCTGGGAGAGCAGTGGTGCCTGCCATGCAGAGATGGCAGCAAGGGCAATCCCTCACTATTCCCTTTCTTTCGTATCCTCTGGTGAGTTTGCAAATCTTTGATGTCCACTTTAAATCCCCTTTTGAAGAGACAACTGCACAGTACCACCTTTCGCCATTCACCAAAAAGCCATCTTCAAACATCGCTTTGAACTCATCGCCAAATAGTTGGAGAAAATAATCGGTCATTTTTTTGTATTCTTTGGCCCAAACACCAGGTATGACCACAATTGGCCAATGCTGTAAGAAAGAGTGACCCTTCATGTTGGACTGCAGTTTTTTCACCAGCGGGTTCAAGGGGTTCTCTGCAGAAGAGTTTGCACGCCCAGGTGTTTGCAAATGAGAGGGGCAGCATGATGTGCACGGATCTAAGACGCCTTTCATGCCCAACACGGCCTCGAAAGAAATGACTGTTGTTTGAGACCTTCTCTTTCCTCTCCCCTCATCACGGTTGACGTTCTTGTTACTGAGGCCTCTCCGAACTCAGCCATCGCACCAAAGCGGAGATCTTCACAAAGTCGAGCTGGGACCTTGCACTTGGAAAGGGATGGTTTGGAATAGAAAATAGACCAGTGATAGCTCAATGACCAGTGTTTTTTTTTCAACATGTTGGATTCGATCTTTATTCAACTTAGTTAGATCCAAAAGTTTTAGAACACCCGAGTGATTCCAGGGCCCAAACTCCGTCCGCAATGGCTTCAGCAAATGCTTCCCCAAAAGGCCTCTTCTTTGGAGGACCTGGCAAAAAAGTGTCAGAAGATGTCACGATAGTGGATGGATAAATTTGTGGCTGAGCAAGTGAAGTTTGAGATAAGTTCGTGGTTGAGCGTTTCTTTTGTCACTTTGTCGCCCATAAGTCACAAACTAAGTTTGTGTTGATCGGATTGATCCCCTCCCGTGCTTGCACAGGATTGACATGTAAAGGAACTGCCTCTAGGAAAGCAGTTGCAAGCCAGGCAACTGATGCCATGCGACCGAAAAAAGTAAGGTTCTTTGCTTCATGGATACACTACACAGCCCTTTCGAAAGGAATAGTTGTTGATAAGCATCTCCTGGCTAAGACCCCATGGTTCCTACAAAAAGCTCAGGCTTTGGCTTTTGCCTTAGCCTTTTGCTTCGCCGAAGCCTTTGCTCCGGCCTTGGCCTTGGCCTTAGCTGCGAGTGCTCGCGCACTCGCACGATGTCCTCGTGCCTTGGGTGCTGCTGCCTTTGGAAGAATTGGCCTGGCAAATGGCCGGAATATGAAACTTGATTCACAGTAGTTTGCTGGTAAACATATCCTGGCCTCATGCGGCTCTCAACGCCAATAGCCACCACAGCCCTTGGGAAGTTGCCCGACATGTTGGTTCTTTGGGAGTTGCCCCCCATTAAGCAGGTTGCACGTGCTCATGCAAGAACTTTGGAGTCAAAACATGTAAACAATTTTAACAACTTGGGGTACTGACAAAGTCTTCGCGGATTGGTACTCAGACTTCAAGTCCTCTTCACACCTGATGCGATTTTGAGAGAGGACACTGACGTTACATTTGAATTCTTCGAAATATTTTGCTTTTGGAAACAAGAGTTGAGGACAGTACTTTTCATCAAAACCATCAACCACACCAGAGTTATACGTTTGCTCAATCTTGGCGACCAAGTCTGCGATCTGCTTGATCGTGCTCTCGATCTTCTCCTTCATCCTCACGGCGTTGAGGCGAGCTGGGTGGACAAAGATCTATCTGGTTGGATAATAAGCTGGTCAAGAGTTTAGATTCAGAAAATGGGAAACTTAGCAATGGGCTGATAAAGAGATTGAATCCAGGATCGGTATAGCCTAGAGTCATTGACTGAAGAGACGAAAGCGCTTGAACTCCGGCAAACTTTGAAGCACCATCTTGAAGCTTGCTCTGACGGCGGGTCAAGCACAACCTCAATTTTCTTAAGAATGATGGGTGTCGATGAGATTGGAATTGGGATCATGTCTTATTTGGGTCTATGTCTTGTTTGAATGGTATCATATGACTTTCAAAAATGTGAAGCAAAAACAATTCAATGTCTTGGCTAGTGGCAGCGTTTTTGGTATGATCGTGGAGGGAAAGGCATCGGGCTCCAACTCTGGGAGTCCAGCTTTCTTACGGGCTCTCAAGGCATTTGCCTCGGCAGCCTCAGCCTTGCTTGCTTTCTCATCGACTTGATAGTTCGACTCTTCACTATCCGATTCTGATGCTTCCCCAGCTGCTGACCCTTCAGGGGAACAAAAAAAGGTATGATGTTACATGAAATAGATGGCTAATACAACTATCAAAAATTCAAAAAGACTTGTTGTCTAAGTACCCTCCCACCTGCATCCCCCGCTGCTTTCTGTGTGGCCTGTGCCTTGGGCACAGCGACCTTGGGTTTGGCCTGGGGGACTGCTTCGTCCAGCTTCACATCATCAGCTGATGTGTGCTTTGGTGGCCCACCAAGTTGCTTTGGCCTGTCGAAGCCTTGCAAATTGCTCTGCTCTTGCCAAGATACTTTGCGCTTGAAACGGGTTGAGCTGATTCGCCTAAGATTTGGTGTTGGTGGTTCATGTCCACCACTTGTTTAAAAAAAACATCATTGATAATAATATGTACTTCGATCTAGAATGAGTGGACCCAAGGACAAAAGCAACCAAACCCTTTGGTACAACAAGTGGCTTGCGATTGCCTTTGACAGCTGTCTCAGCCCAATAGAGCAAGTGCTTCTCATAGCGGTCTCGCCTGCAATGCAACAGCTATGCCAACAAGAAAGAAAAAGTGTAAGACAAGGAGAAGAACAGCAATACAACACTGGAACAACGTAGGCGATTGTAAGAGAAGATTCAAGCTGGTAAAACAACCAAACACGGCAGTCCTCATCAAGTTCTTGGGATCCTTTTGGGCTGCAGCCTTGACAGCGGCCACTCTTGTCCTCGGCAAGTGCTAGTAGCTCATAGATATGGTATCATGGCCAAAAAGGATTTCACTTTGATTAGCTTTCCAAGAATAGAGATGATGATGGATTGAAATAAGATTCTCTGTCCAATTCCACTCTTCTAGCATGGTCTTTTCGCTGATGTACTCGCCTTCGACTATCAGTTCATTGCTTTGAATCTCCTCTTTCAGGATCTCGCATTCCTCAATGAAGCTGTCCTTCAAGGAGGCTGGTCCCAATCTGGGATAGAGCACTTGGAAACATAATGGAAAACATTGACATTTGAAAGCGATAATGATCATAATAAGGGACATGAATACAGATCTTTTAAGAACCCAATGTCCGGATCGTATCCACAGGATTGGAAGACTTGTTGAAGCTTCAATTTCCCATTCTTGGAGCGAAACATAGACAGGATCTCTTGGGAGACTTTGTAGTCCCCTGATTTTTTACTAGGCTTGAACACTCGGTCCATCCGCTGGTTGATAGCGGCCTGGCTAAGCCTGAGCAAACCTGGGTCCGGTCGGCTGGCATTAGCCTCACCATCATATGGGATGTCCCCAATAGAAATCTCAGAGGTTGGTGTGCTGACACCATTTCCACTTGATGGTGATGGTGTTCCTGGCGCCTCTGCAGGCTCCACTGGCGCTGCACGGCAAGGCGATGGAACTGGCACTGCCGCAATCTCAGGACGTGGCATCGACTTGGAGTTGGTGGAATCCCCATTCTGATCATGCTGAAAATGGTTCCCATTTTTCTCACTAGGCTCAGTAGGCTCACTAGCAAGCAGAGCACCATCCCCAACTCCACTAGGAAGCACTGGGCCCAACCCTTCAAAGGGAGGATCACATCCAAGGTTCTGAGCATCAGAGGGAGGTGTAGGAACCTCAGAGCCGGGAGCAGCCACTTGAAAGGGGTCCCCTGGCAACGTATCTGGCAACGTGTTCTCCACTTCAGCAGTGGCCATGGGAACATCTGCAAGGTCACTGGCCTGCCCAGAAGCATGATCATCGCGGACTATTGTAATGGTTTCATGCAGGTCCTATTTTTGCTAAAAAATGGACATGGATAGCCTCAAATCAGAATTTGTTTTCAACTTCCTGGGACCAATAAGGGTTTCAAGCTTTATTATTTGGACTATAATGGGTAAACCTACAACCTGATAGGGTTTGATCAGACCTCCTCAGGTGCATAGGCCGCATCAACCACCCCGATACCAGCAGCTTGTAAGATGCCGTTGGACACATCACAGTCCATATCATGGAGCTCCTCCTTGAGAGCCTGACATGGCCCAGAGTACTATGGGGTTTTGAATAGGTGGACATGAACATGGAACAATCATTAGAAAAAGGTTGCAATTCGAAAGCCTTTTATTTGAGGATGACTATAGGTATGATACTTCCAGCTTTATGGGTTGATCTGGTGGTTCAACATTGGACGTGCTTGACAACATGTTCATAACCAACTGCCTCGAACTCCTTCCTCAATTCCGGGTCCATTGGGGACATGGAAAGCTGCTGCTGAGGTTGGTCCGTCACTTTGCCAATCCCACGGAGGAGGGTTTCGGCCGACCACATTTGGCTTTTCAGACGGGCTAGGCCAGACATGTCAGCAAAAGGTAGCTATCGAGCCCAGGCTTCTTGGAAACAACATTTGTTTTAAATGCAGTTTAGGGGAAACATTTTTTTGAAATACACACAAGTACAATAGAACAAGTCAGTCAAATGCCTTGGCCATTTCACTGCAGTAAGGGTCTTGAAGGACCAAACGCCTTTTTCTTTCAACACCCCAAGCTGCTGACACCTGCTGGTGGGTAATCCCACCGCATTAGCATCGTTTTGCATGATTTTGCATGCTATTGATGTCAACCTGCTCTCAAAACAAACAACTTGAGTCAAACAGAATGCTTCAAAAATATCAAAAAAAATATTGCCGTTTCATTGCCTTTTATCGCGGTTTCATTGCCTTTTATCGCCGTTTCAAAAAATGAGTTTTGGGGGTCCAAAGTCAATTATTGTCACATAACCAGACTACATGCGAAAAACATCTAGCAGGTTGACAAACACCAGCTACCCTTTTTATGGCTGACTATGGCTGGGTTTAGGCATCCAAAGGCCGATAATACCCAGTTGGAAACATATTCATGGCCTTTTTGTTGAACTCAATCCATTCATCAGGGATCACGTGTTTCAGTGGGGACCCCCAAGCATACCGCAAGCACGGCCCCACTGCTGCTCTGCTCCAGGAGCTGCAAGGAGGTGCTGATAAGAAGAGGTGCTGCAAAGGCGTGCTGTCGTCCACCTGGGCCGAAGCTGTCATAGTTAGAGTTGGGTCAACATGACAAAAATTATTACAGGACCTGGTGTTTGTCTGAAATTATTCAACAATTATTGGCCATGATATTTTAAAAACAAAGTTCAAAACTGTTGCCACCAATCAACTGATAAAACTGTTCCACCAAACTGGCCTTGACCTTCAGCTTCTTGAGTACTTGTTGTTTGCGAATCTGGGGAATGAGGTTCACCAATGCTTTAGCAAAACCTCGAGGGTATAGCCTTCAGCTCGCAGGACCAACAAGGGAAAACAATTTTCTATGTTGAACAAACTCCACATACCATCAAGTCTTTGTGTAGAGCACCAAAACTTTTTGTGGTTTGGGTTCACCGGGCAAAACTTTGGAATAAGATATAACGAAATTCACCTGAAAGACTGGGACTTTTTTTAATGCCGGTGTTCCTTGAAACGCTCGCTGGCCTTTCTTGTCCAAGTATTTGCGACAAAGGGATTTCCCAGGCTTTGCCTTGCTCCTGCCTTTCACTTTGGATAGACGACGTACTGCCCCAGCGTTGGTCAACAACATAGTTCTCTTGGGAGTTGAACTTCCAAAGTCTTTCATGTAGAAAACCACTTTGTATACCTTACAAGGTTCCGAACATGGGATCCTTTTTGCATTTCCCATACCTATAGCCCTGAAGCCAACGGAACTTGAATTGAGATTTCAGAAAAGAGGTAAATCATATAGTCTAGCCATTTTCAATGCTCATCTTGGGTAATTGCGGGATTCATTAAATGCAACATGAGTTTCCTTGATCCCAGCCCGTCTCATGGCACCAATCATCCACACCAGGTCTGGATGCCAGCAGATGAAGCTGGAAGCCGGGTTCTCGATGACAAAGTAGCCGCCGAGGAGGGCTGCTAAAAGGGCCAAAAGAGCTGTCCTGCAAACAAGGCGAAAGGTAGGTAAGCTCATGTAAGCTCTTAAGAATTCTCTTAAGGAAACATAAATACATACCCTGTTGAAAAAAACAACATCAATGTATCCTTGCAATCATCCGGTTCCCCTGGATTACCTTCGTGTTGCGGGTATTGCCAAGTGGAGTTAGCTCATCTCGTTGAGAGGTAGCACGATTGACGATAGACCAGCTACTGCAAACTGGGCCCAGGCAAGCCAACATACCTGGAGATTTTCCTTGGAGCACCATCAGGATCGCTAACCTCAGCTGCAATCAAAATTTGTTGGATTTGTTTGGTTTTCAGAGTCGGGTAGGGCATCATAGTTTATTAAACCTGATATGATGTGGTATGATCCTGATGAGTAAAATGCGTATATCATTTGAAAAAAACAATCCCAAATAATCCCAAACTTAAAGCTATTCAAAAGCAGTGCTTTTTGTTGAATTCTTACACCAAAAGAATGTGGTTTTACGAGCCCTGTTCAAAGGAAAGTTGTGTATCCAAATTGATTTCAGAAACCAAAACCCTGCTTCACCACAGAAATCAAAAGCAGATCGCCGGGGTAGTTGTGAATGGGTTGATTCACCACATGGAGGTGTGTCGTAAAGGCAATCATAGGCTCGACAGGTATAGCCTTGAATGGTTCCAATTTTGGCAATCCTTGCAGACCCTGCAAAGTAATCTATCACATCAAGCGGTTGGTGACTGGCCCATGGCATGTGGTACCTGTCTTCCATCCATGAGGCCATCAAGACAAGGTAGATGAAATCCTCAGAGCGAAGGAGGCGCCTCATAGGGAGAAAGATGCAACCACTTGACATGCTCTAACTAGTATTATACATATTTAGTCGAGGTTCAAGAGAGATACCCATTGCAAGCATGTAGCGGCAAGCCATTTCAATTGCCCGACGGTTCACCCTCATTATCACTAGGGTGCTGGAGTGGATCCCGGAAAGGACTTGAACCATAAAACTGGGATCGGCGATGACCAGTGGTATTTGCTCACTTTGTCGAGTTTCAAAAAAAAAGATGCCATCACCAAACCAGCCAGAAACACCGGGCACTTCACCATAGACGCCAAATTTGGCCAGGGATGCTTGCCCCCGGCGAAGCTTCATTGTTGCACGCCTGGCAAGGCGCCCCTGACCATTTTTTTTGACAAGGGTTCGCAGTGGAAAAGATGTTAATAGGTTGGAATGTTTTCCAACAAATTATCGGTTATTTTCTCCAAGATGATAATGAGAAACCGTTTTAAATTCTCTAAACATCTCTAAACCGTTGGTTCATCTTGGTTTGTTGGGCTGGGCTATTGCTAATCTTGGAATTGACCTGTAGTTCACCAAACCAAATGCGAAACGCTTTTGTTCCAGATCCCCGTCACAGCTGCCCCTAGGTCTTCTGCTGCGATGTGCAGACCCCGGCAGCACAGGACCCGGTCAGGGCCATGGTGCTGCTGACATGACACAACATGTAGCCAACGATCCAACAGTGGACCCGAAATGCTATAAGATCACTGTAGATCACTCCTAACAAAATAAAATCAGCAAAGCGCTGATTGCGGGACCTCTCATTGCGGGTCCTTCACTTCAGGGAATTGCCTTTGGCTGCATCCAAAGGTTACATAAAAATCCTGCACCATATAGGCTCAATGGCCAAAAGTGATATGTATGCTCATGGGGGCACATGGAGAAAAATCTACCCAAGCAAAACCCAGGTACTCACATCGTCACGTGCAAGGAAGCTAGCAACCTTCCCCTGCGCAATGAGCAAGTACTCCTCATACTTGATGGCTTCCGAGCCCTTGATGATCAGCATGCACTCAGTGTAGAACTTGTCCTGTTGGGCGCAGCAGTGAATGGATTGGTTTGATGTAAGATTGGCTGCAGCCCACCACCCCAAGAAATAAGAACATACCATTCGAGGGTACTTGAAGATAAACTAAGATTGATCCAGTTTGTGAACAGGAAACAACCCCCATTTGTCCTGGAAAGCACTCTGCCGCTTGATCAAAGGGGCGATCTTCTCCATGAAAGTTTTCTCAATGGCCATGAAACGGTTGAGGGACCCCTCATCACTTGGCCGATAGCGTCCAGCAAAGGTGCCACATCCACTCCTGCGCTTAGGGGCGTTGGGCTCATCCTTGTCACCTCCCTCCACGTTCTGGTCGGTGTCTGGCTCCACAGATTTGCGCTTCCTGCTGGAAACTGGCTTGTCCTTGGTGTCATCCTTGCCCTTGTCATCGGCCTTCGCCTTGTCCTCCTTGTGCTCCTCGTCCTTTTCGTCCTTCTGCGCTGCCTTGCTCTTCGAAGAAGCTGTCGCCCTCCCACGGCCCTTGGCCTTGGCTTTCGCCTTGGCCTTGCCCTTGGGCTTGCTCTTGGCTTTTCCCGTTGGGGTCTTCCTCTTGGGTTTGGTAGGCTCATCTTCACCATCCCCCTGGTCCTCGTCGTCCTCAGCTTCATCACCACCTTCATCTTCTGCCTTATTGCGGAAGTCAGCGTTGATCTGGTCCCGACGTAGGATGATAGGCGCCTTCAGGGTGAAGCTTTCGAATCAACGAGAAGAAGCTATTACCAAACCATAACCTTTGGGAAAGCAGTTGAAGTTGAAGTTTTTATCTTTCTTTTGGGACATGGACTTCTCAAAGTACAACTGTTTCATTCTTTATCCACCCCCGGTCCTTCAACCCCATCAAGCTCTTGACGTCCTGGTCAGCACCCTCAGGCTGCAGTGCCTGTGAGGCCTCTGGCTTCGAAGCACTCAAAGCCTGCACGGTCTTGTCGGTCTCCATGAGGGAAGGCTCCACCTTCTTGGTCTCCATGGGCGGATGCAGGGTCTTGTCGGTCTCCACAGGGGGCTCCACCTTCTTGGTCTCCATGGGCGGATGCAGGGTCTTGTCGGTCTCCACAG
>Ga0126342_10012967_pt1 | contig 14813 bp, 6 predicted proteins | sample Cyp1metagenome_FD_92528 | JGI IMG/M metagenome (GOLD analysis project Ga0126342, IMG submission 92528) | Coral microbial communities from Lord Howe Island, Old Settlement Bay, Australia - Cyphastrea 1 metagenome | ecosystem: Host-associated > Invertebrates > Cnidaria > Coral ... | reverse complement strand
TTCAGAGGTTTGTACGCAAATCCCCATAACTTCTCAATGGTATGTGCCTGTCCCACTTTTTCCCAAATCCCGGAGATAGGCACATACCCCGGAGAAGGGCACTTGACTCTGAACCCTGCAAATATGGTGCCCTTCTCAATGGTACGTGCCCATCTTAGATGGTCACTTGTCCTGAGATAGTCCGCAAATGAGCGAGAACCCTCATCCAGCCCTTCGAGGGATACTATGGGATTCAAAGCTGATCTTTATTGATTTTTGATAGCTAAGTTGACGAACAAAACTTGGTGAACTAAGGGTTATGGGGGATATACATATATAACTATAGTTTATGGATGTTTATGGGGGTTATAGACCAACTAAGAACTGGGCGGCACCACCTTGTACCCATTTATGGCAATATTAGGGAAGTTTATAATTACCCAATAAGGATAGTACAACGAATTGTATCAGTCTACTTTTTCTTGACCCATACGTAAACCCTCTAGATACCACTTTTTTAACAGAACCTACGCCATATCTAAAAACGTGTCTTTTTCCCGTTAGCCATGCCCAGGTGAATTCAAATGGCAAACCGGTTGGATTGAGATGACTGGAGTTGTTATTCACTCTAGATCTTCACAGTCTTCCTCAAGTCTTCCCAGTTCAATCAAAATCACTTCAATGAAAATGCCCTTTTCCTGAAACTTGAAAAAAATCACGTCCATGTTTTGACCTGTTTTGGGGGCCCAGCAATGACCCTGAGTTTGTTCCGAAGAAAACTCCTACTTCTCCACCGGCATCCACCGGCCTAGACGAAAACGACAGGGCCGGCTGCTGGCATCGCTGGACTGGCCGTGTTTCCGACTCTTTCTGGGGATGCTGGGTGTGTCTGAAGCGGACCAAGGAACTTTCCCAAGCCTAAAACGGGGTGTCTCAACGATGTGCTCGGGGATCATCCATTTTTTCGGAGATTCGGACTTTTCAAGATATGGAATTTCGAATTTAACCAAGAAAATATGCTGATGTCATGGAATTATATAGGAATATCAGGGCATATGCCCGCTAATAAATAATTTGACATAGCTTTGGACAATGGCCCATTTACAGATAATTTTACATTTTACCTATTGAACATGTTGATGGCAAGTGCAAGCTACTGTGGATGGTTGCGAAATCCTGCACCAGTTGGTGGATAGTTTATCCTGTTGTCGAATCCAAATACTTCCAGTGTTTCAGAATGACCAATGGTTATGGCAAACCGTGGGTACCCAGTAAAAAAGGGGTTGGCGAGCAGGAAAATCCATGAAAATCCTGGATTATGGTCCATTGGATTAAATGCCTGGTTAACATATAAATGTTATGAGTTGTATTGGATAAACTATGTTCCATGATAATATATCCTCCATGAATAATCTTCCAAGAATTATATTGGATTAGTTTCCAAGTTTTCTGGATGATTCCTCATTGTCTTCCCGTTCATATCCCATTTTTTTCTTTTTTCAAATTTGATTACCGGAGGGTGCGTTCTATCATATTCCCCATTCAATCCCGCTGAAGCCCCATTAAGTCTCATTCAACACCTTTTTTTGATGGTATCCCCTTGGATATCTTTCCATGATCTTTCCATCCAAAAGACTATGGCAAAAATAGTGGGAACAATGGGGATATCAAGGGGATTATCATTGTCTTCCCATTAGTTCCCATCATCTTCCCATCATTTTCATCCATTATCTAAAAGAATTATACTGGATTATTATTCGGTCCTTGGATTATTTTTCCATCATATGTCTTTGTTTTCCCCTTATATTGCATTATTGTTCCATTTTGGTTTACCCTCTGGTAAACATAGCTATTGAAGATAGTGATTTATAGTTGATTTTACATGATTTTACCTATTTAAGATGGCGATGTTCCATATAAATCACCATTTTCCCATGGTTTTCCCATGGTTTTCCCATGGTTTACCAGGCCGGGTATCCCATCTCATCCTCGCACCTCAAGGCCCAAGGGCAGGTCCAGCTCCAGATGCTTCGACGCCCAGGCCGTGAACATCCTCACCGGAAAGCGGAGTTCACCAGAGAAACGGGGGAAACTTGGGGAAACACCAACTGGTTGGTGGATTCAACTGGTTGACCTACTCCTCTGAAAAATGATGGAGTTCGTCAGTTGAGATGATTAATCCCAATATATTATAGCAAAATAAAAAATGTTCCAAACCACCAACCAGCATCTGGTGACTGAAACAAATCTTGATGTTGGAAGACGTAACGGATCTTAGGATATCTTAGGATATCAGGCTTCACTTGTAGCCATTGAGCTACTTTCGGAGAGACTCTCCGCCTCCGGGTTGCCCTGTCCTGAAGCTGACATAGCCGTGATCCCCACTGACCTCAGCGCTAGCCACATCTGAAAAAAGAAACTCGTCCCAGTTCGAAACGCAGATGTGTTAACCGGACCTAGATAGGAACCAAGTTACCTATCCGGCTTCTGTATAATTACTCATGATGTGATTTATCATGATATGATATATCATGATATATATATATATATATAATTATATATATGTATAAATACATATGCAATGTAAAATATAATGTACATATTGTATGATATGGATTTTAGCTAAATCTCAAAATACTGCAATACCTCATCAAACTCATCAGCTTGAACCATTCGGGACAATCTCCCACGTTGATCACTTGTCACGATCTCCGAAATCTGAATCAACCTCGGGTAGGTGGAGCAACCACTAGGCATTCAATTGCATTCAGCAAGACTTCAAACTTTTACACTTGCAACATGTATCATTTTGTATCCAGTATGATCCAGTGAAAGTGGTACATAGATGTACATAGTATATGATATAAACATTTATAAACATGTATAGACATGTATAGACATGGTTCGCAACTCCGCCAAACCACTGTGGTTTCGCAGCAGGACCTTTTTTCGCAGCATCCCTGGAGGCGATTTGCACGTTGCAAGCGCCCACACCTCTGCCATCAGCGAACCGTGAGTTGAAACAGGATTTGGGACTTCAATTCCATGGAAGCTATTGGATACCCTCTGGTAATTTAACGTAGCTATTGAAAATGGCCATTTATGGTGGATTTTCCCATTGAAAATGGTGATTTTCCATAGTTATGTTAGTTTACCAAAGGGTATCCTGCCCAAAAAATATGTCTGCATCCAATCACATCAAAATATATCAAAATCACACGGCCAAAGACACAAACCATCACATCCATCACATCTTATTCACCACTTCGCCCAGCTCACATCTACAACATGCTCTCGCACACAACCCCCCGTAGCCCGGTACCTCGGTCGTCCACCTTAGGCCATCAATCCATCAATCCGCTGGAGGTGAGGAGTTTCTCTGCACCATCTCACCATGCGCCAAGGGGCATAAATATTGAACATGACCTGTGAACCGTTGTCTATCTGCACCCCTTCAACCACATCCGATCTTCCTCGGTGCAAACCACCAGGATCGTTTTTTTTTTGGCGGCTGGGCGCAGGGAGTAGAAAACATCTTGGATTAGGCCCCTGTACCAATCCCAATTGTTGATTTGTGAACACTGCGACACCAACACTTTTTCATATACCATATCATAGCGCACTATAGAATTCTCATAAGTGGTGTAGCGCCGAGTCACAGTAACAGCAAACACCAGAAACAAAACACGCGAACTGGAAAAACATGAGTTCACTTCTCCAAGCAGACCCGCGTCAGTCTCTCTCCCTGTCTTGAAACTGTTTCATGCGGTTTTTTTTGGGTGGCACTCCTGAGTCCTGAGATCAGAAAACGGATGCAAGGGATGGAACTGGAAAGAGATACCTTTTCTTGCGGCTATCGTTTACCAATGGATCGGAGCAATCCTGAAAAAAACAGCATCGACATACATATACCTTATTTAATGGTTTGTAGATCAACATTTATATAATAACATTTATACCCAGTTGTGCACCATGGTTATTTTGTATAGCTATTAAACTGTTTCCTCATATAATGATGGGATATCCCATAATTAAAACTATATCACATGATGGTGGTTATAATATGATGGTGGGATAATGTGTATTCCATTGTATTCCTAATTGCTGGCTATATAATATCCCATCATATCCCCATCACATTTCCATTATCATCACCAGTTATATATCATGCAGGCGTCGAACGTAGAGGAGTTCCTCCGGATGCGGATGCGGCTCCACATCCTCAGTGACCGGGGCAAGATCCCTACCTATGTAGGGCTCAGAAAAACTTGTATATATATAGATAGTGTGACAAATATAAATATATATATATATATAATTATATATAAATGTATATGAAAAATATAATGATAAAACTAATAATGGAATAATAGGGTAATATGTCCAACATGAATAAACCTAAATGTGTGTATGATTGCCCTAACATTTAACTGGATATTCCCACATATAGATGGTTAAACATGATGGGGAACCACTGAACAAAAAAAACTTGCACAAAGATAGCATTGATAGATAATTATTGACAATAACAGGTTCAAATATTGAAAAATATCTGCTTGACGGCTCAGTAATTACAAAGAAGACCCAAATACACAATATTTGGAGCATACAAAGTTAGTTAGCATTGACAAAGTACAAAAGAATAGAAGGAAAAGGACAACACCAGCCCCGCGAGGCTCAGTCACAACCTGTTTCAACCGTAGCACATACCCATCTCAACCGTGGGTAAAACCTTGGCTTGGTTGCACCCGATCATCTGGGAATCTGGATTAGTACCTACAGGGTGGTGCCCCAGTTCGTTAGCTAAGTTGGTTTATAAGTCCAATAACTATGGTTGATTGGTGATATATCTATACTTAATGGGATTATACAACCCATTTATAACCGGGGGGCACCACCTTGTAGGAGTTGGTACCAGTACTGTTTGATAGGTGTTGTGAAGCTGCTGTTCAAAAATCCAGTTTCTGAGATCACCCATTCCCAATTCAAAGCCAGAAGCCAAACCCATCAATAAACCAATTCTTAACTGGTGATTTGGGTTGGTGTTTTGGAAGTATGGAAATAAATTCGAGATAAATAAGATAAATAACGTCTTGGCACCACCCTTTTTCTTAGGGAATCCTGCGGTTTCAAACCACCCCAAAACCAGCAGTTACATCGGTTGAAGCAACATACCTGCCTGCGTGGGTTGATCATTGGCCTCTGTCTCCTGAGTCTCCTGGTCCGATCCTCCCACACACAAATATGTTTATAATATATATATATATATTGTATACATCTGCGATTTTATATAGCTACATATAGGTCTGTATGCATAACATATATATATATATATATATATGTGTGTATATATATATATAGTTGAATATTTCGCCCTCTCTCTCTCTCTATATATATAATACTGGCCCAATGGGCATCTACTTATACTCATATACCGTATCATATCTGACGACCGGCCTCGTGGCTGCGACTCGCTGCGGCCTGCTGCATCAACTTGGCCTGCCAAAGTTTGGATGCTTCCTTGCCGAAGCGGTTAACAACAAATCGTATCTAGTGTTGGAAACACAGTAAAAACTGCGATGTTCATGGGATTTTAATGTATGGTTGAGAAACAAACAGTAAAAACTGAGATGTTCATGGGATTTGAATGTGCATAGTTTTAGACAAACCAGTAAAAACTGAGATGCTCATGGGATTTTAATGTATGGTTGAGAAACAAACAGTAAAAACTGAGATGTTCATGGGATTTGAATGTGCATAGTTTTAGACAAACCAGTAAAAACTGAGATGCTCATGGAAGTTTAATGTGTATGGTTTAGAAACAAACAGTAAAAACTGAGATGTTCCTGGAAGTTTAATGTGGATGGTTTAGAAAAGACGGTAAAAACTGAGATGCTCATGGAAGTTTAATGTGGATGGTTTAGAAAAGACAGTAAAAACTGAGATGTTCATGGAAGTTTAATGTGGATGGTTTAGAAAAGACGGTAAAAACTGAGATGCTCATGGAAGTTTAATGTGGATGGTTTAGAAAAGACAGTAAAAACTGAGATGTTCATGGGATTTTAATGTGGATGGTTTAGAACAACTAGTACAAACTGAGATTTTCATGGGAATTTTATGTGGATTTGATGGGATATACAACCAACAATAACTATGATAGTAACGTTGATGTGGTTGGGGCTCTATTTGTAGCTCCTTGGCTGCCCATTGAATGGGGAAACCAAATATCCAGAGCTCCTTAGCTCCCTTCTAACCACTGGATTTGTGCGGCTGCACGGAATCCCAACGTGCGACGAGAATCCCCTGTGCAAATGGGGACTCCAAAGGTCAATTGAATGTGGGGATGATTCTCCGTATCTAGTTTTACATGTTGTATAGCACAAGCCATCAAACTTCATGAACTTGGAGGCTACTTCATCCAAACATACCAAAACTATATCTGCATGCAAGTAACAACCTTTCGAACGTCACCTTGGAGGATTCTTGTGATAGAGTAAGTCTTGGGAAGCCGAAACCAACTTACTCACCCGAACGGTGTCGTTGAACAAGTTCAATATTTCAAGCAATCCCCAAGAAGATAGAACAGGTTGAATTTACTGCCGTTTTTCTTTGTTTGTAGGATTTTACGCACATCTATCTTGCTTGTGGTTGCGGCATAGTTTGACAACACACATATCTTGTACATAACATGGCGGATAGTAAATGGCTATGAATCCAATCATTCCAATCCCGTATAGATTGCACAATATTGCACACTTCAAAGATCGGATTTTGACCAAATACCGCAGGATCCAAACCCTGCATCGCCTGCACAAAAGGTGGCAGTCCCGCAGCCTCTGCACGAATCAAACCTGGAAGATGGTGTTTTCAACAAAGAAGGGATGCTGGCCAAAAAAAACGAACGACAAGTTATCCATCATCTTTGATTCAAAATGGTTAATTATTCGAACTTCGAAATATATTCCTAAAAGGTTATTCTTCGCAATCAAATTGGTGCTTTCCCAGGGAATAAACAAGACCTTGATGGAACAAATCCTGCTTGCAGTATATTGCACGCGTGACTGAACATATTCACATGACATACACTTTATTTGCCAATAATCATGTTTTTCAAGTGTAATACCTGCTGCGGGTAATCTAATAATGAGCCATGGTAGTTTCAGTGACATCTACAATCTAGAAACCGGATACCCTCAAGTACGAGCAGGGACCCTCGAGGAAGATTTTAGACCCCCAAAAAGGTGTCTGAAATGATTTTCCCAGGGGGGGCCTGGGGATCAACGAATGGTTTTTAGACCTTTGGCAGCTTGTTTTGGGAAGGTTCTGGAATCAAATCTTCGGAAGTCAGGCTTTTGATCCTAGAACCCCTTCATTTTGGAGCCTTTCTGTTGTAAAAAAAAGAATCAAAAATTGCATCCAAGCAAAATCCACAATCTCACAGGATCAATTGTCCGCCTGTTTCTTTTGCTCCCATGCTAATCCCCTTTTCCTATTTCTAACCCCCAAATTTTTAAAAATAGATCCAAATTGTCATTTTCGGGAAATTTCAGGTTGGTCAGTTTGATAGAAAAAACCATTTTAAGGATCATGATCCCATTTGAGGGGTTCACCTCAATACTAAAAACCGATTGGTTGGGGATTGTTTATTATTCGCGTCCCTGACGATCATTTCACTTGTTGATTAGTACTTAAGGTTTTGATGTAATTATCAGTGGAAAGCGTCGTAAGCCATTTTTTGGCAATATTTCAATTAGTTTTCAATATTTTTTCACATGTTTTAGAAAGAACTTTCCGGCACCCAACACCTTTCGGTTCCTGGTTGATAAATCAAATTGTTTTTTTTTCATTTTTGTTCAGGGATTTTGCAGAATTGGGGGGTCTAAGTCCATATCTATGGTCCTTGTGAAGACAAATCCAAAGAATGAGTTGGGAGATATCATTTCAGAACCTTGTGTAGAACTCAACCGTTTCTGATTAATCAATCGAATTGGTTTCTTCATTTTGTTCAGAGGGTTGTACAGGAATGGCGGGTCTAAGTTCATATCTATGGCCCTTGTGAAAACAAATTAAACCAAAAAAAAATCTGAGTGATAAATCAAATTGGTTCCTTCATTTCTGTCCAGAGGATTTTGCAGGAATGGCGGGTCTAAGTTCCTATCTATGGCCCTTGTGAAGATAAATCCACAGAATGAGTTGGGAGCTAGATATCATTTCAGGGCCTCATGTTGCATTGGTGAATATGTTGCCTGGCATCCCGTTTTTTGTTGATCCGCATTGCCTGGCACGTTGCATGTTTTGGTTCAGGAGGTTGCGCAGCCCGGCTGCGATAAGTTCATATCCATGGGAGTGAAATGGAGTGAACTGGGGTAAATGGTTTACGTTCAAGAACCTAAGATTTACTGTTCCAACGGAACCATGCAACAAAAAAACATATGGAGAAAACCTAAAAGCAATTCAGATTCTAAAACCCAAGCAGGGTGTCCCAACTTAATACCGAACTCCCTCCCAGAGATATCAATCATACATTCCGCATAGGAAACTTTCTGTCCAGACAAGGAGTACTTATATTTGGTCATGAGCTATCGGCACCACAGTTTCCCGAACCAGCGACATGAGTCCGACAAATTAAAACAATAGTAAAACTAAGAGATGATCGACATACGTTCTCAAAAATTATATGAACATGAGAAACAAGATGAGAAGGGAAACAAAAAACATGCAAAAACCCTTGTGGAGGGTGTCTTCTCCACCCATGATAGTCCCTGACCCCCCGTCCCCTGAGCATCCAATCCCCATCGCTTCATGCCATTCCATCTCACGACTTGTCCTGCCGACTAAAATGGGCCGAGCTTAGATGCCCTGCTAAGAAAATATGCCTTGCTGGTTTGTGAATGCCACCACGATTCACCATTAATATCCATTAATAGCAAAGAAACATGCAGATGCCACATGTGTTTGGAATCCAGCTTTCAGATGCTTTCAGATGCTTTCAGATGCTTTCAGATGCTTTCAGATGCTTTCAGATGCTTTCAGATACTTTCAGTCTCAAAAAGTCTCCGGAGATGTCGGCATTTTAAACCTTGGCCCTTTGCCATCTCCGCGAGCCGCCGTATTCCGCCGTCCGTAGTAAAGGTGGCTGTTGATCACTTGTCGGTTCTCAAGGGCCTGGAAAGTCTTCAGCTCCACAGGGCATCGACTTTTCGGGCTTCCAAAGGTTACAAAGAGGCAGTGTGACATCATTGCTTGCTCCAAATTTAATAGACCTGGCAATGATGAGCATCTAATATCATATAATTATTTAATACATGTATTTATAATATATATATAGATATATTAATATATATATATATTATAAATACATGCGTTTATGTGCAAGAACATGATGCAAACTCACCGAGGTACAAACATCAAGGAATCTGAGTTTGGCCAATGCAGAATCACGGGAAAACATCTTCAACAATGGGAAAACATAACGAACTAGTATGGAAGTGCATATTGAAATGCATGTGGCACTCCGAAATATCACAATAACATACAATAACACTTTGACTCTAAAAACAAAATCAGGCACAAATCCAACAAATATAAAACAATATTAATAACAGAATATCATAGCCATAGACATCATAGCCCAATGCTCCATGTATGGCATATACCAAGATTTACCGAGCTTGTCCCAGTCATGACGCACCTCCAAGGTCAAAGGCAGGCCACCGGGCAGGGTCAGGGAGAAGGCCTCTAGGGGCGAACCTCCAAGGCTAAACCTGGCAGCTTCCATGTGGCACTGACCGGTGGGACGAGGCAATTCTGGATGGTCACTTGGGGAGTCAAATCGTGGACTTTTTTCCCTGATCCAAAACAGCAACATATACTAGACATGAATCGACGATAGTCATGGGAAAGAAATTCACCCACAAAAATCCTGGGTGATCTGGGGTGTGTTTCATCTTAATTCAATGCCACTTGAATGTGGCCAGCACCCTCTGGGGTGCCGGCTCAACTGCCAAATCGTCCAGGATCTCTAAGGGCACACCTGACACTGAGAAAGGGGGGTTCAGCTGGGTTTCAGGCCTTACAACGCGCGATCTCATTTGGGGGTACCACATTGTGACCGGCTCAACATCTTGAAACTAGTTTTTTTGGGCGAAATATTCAACTGTGACCCAAGAGATAACCCAATTTTCTTCAAATGAAGAACGGGCAAAGAACGGGCCGGCATTTCTGAATCGAAGGTGCTAAAACCAACAAACCGTCCTCAATCATATCATGAAATGGGTTAAAGAAACAATCCCCAGAAGTGGATTTATTGCCATTCAGGTTTGCAACATTATATGCTAGGCCACGGCCCCTCATTAAAGTTGATTAAAAGACATTAACTACTTCGATATATCATGATATATCTACCATAAACCTTCGCTATAGTAGTTACAAACTAACTTCGCGTTCATAACCTGGGAAACCGTTCATTTAAATCTCATTAATCTACGGTGTTGTATCCCATTATGACAATTGTAGTGACAAGTTATAAGTTAAAAAGTTATAACTTTATAACTATAACTAGAACACCCATATATTTTTTTTGGTATAAAAAACATATTTACTTTTTCCCACACCTTTTTCCCAAGTAAAATCCGCAACAACATCCATCCGCACCTGGCGGCAAGGCCTGCTTCGCTAGCGGCACCGCCGACGGCAGCTCCGCAGTGGCCACCGGGTCCACGCCCACGGGGCCCACGGGGAGCAGAGGAGCACTGCCCGGGTCCAGGTGGATTTCGCCTGGCGATGCTGGCGATGGAAGGGCTATGCAAATGGGATATAATGTGGTTAGAACAATAATAAACTATCCCCCAGTCATCACCATAGATAGGTGGTATTTTTACCATTCCCAAATGGGTAGTTTATTATTGTTTTAACCACATTACCTCCTATGGCTGAAGTTATATGGCTCAAGTTATATGGAAATGTCCATATGGAAGCGGAGCGGTTTCTTCTAATCCTTTTTGTTGGCGAAACTAGAAACATCTATATAGAAACCATGTTTTTTTGATGGAATCACCTAGTTGGGATCATACAATGGGGGATGGGAATAAGACAATTCCAACCCTTAGGGTTTTGGATTTGGACTTTGGGATACTTTGGGCTCCAGAAGTATGCTTAAATTATCATTTCAAGGATTTGTTCCGGGAAACCGGGGTTGATACCCAACTATGTTTGGCTTAAATGTTGGGTTCAATTCTGGGAATAAGGCATGCTAAGGTGGAAAATGAAGCTCAAGAATTTGCGCCAAGAGAAATTGGGAGGGCGTCTGTTATGATGGTATTCGTTCTAAATCAGCGTCAAATAAGTCAATCCACTTATTTTTCCAAAATTGGGAATCCCAAACTAACTTTGCTAGGTTCTAATTTTTGCCAATTGAAATGACATAGCCGCGTTGGGGTACAGTACATCAGTACCCCGTGTAACCAACCTGTCTAAAACAAAACCCATCACTAGGACGCCAATTTCATCCAAGCCACTGCTGTCCGCAGTCACCTTCCTAGGGTCAGTGTCAATGGGTGACCAAAATCATGCTACCGAGGCTTAGCCTTGGGCACCAGTTGCGCTTCACCCACATGACCAATCTTGGATAACTTGGATAACCTGGCCACAAACAACCAAAAGAACTAAGCTGGGTTGAAGACACCCATTTTTCTATCCCCTCAAGAAAATACAATCTCGAAGCCTGAACACATTTTAAAACGCGGGTATTCTCTACTTTTCCCATCTTTTTCCCATAGGCTAGGCAAAGAACAGCCATCTTTGCAAAGCTACCGGAGCACCGCGGTCACCCAAGCTTCAAGGATCCAGCATATCGCACCAGATCTTTCGCCTTCCGCCGCCTCGAGGCCGTACAATCGCATGGCACGCCGAACATTCACTGGATTTGTTGAAGGGAAACTTTGTGGTACCATGGTGTCAGTCTGTCCCAGTGATTACGTATGTTTAAAGATGTATATAAAGTACAAGGTTTCCTCTGTAGCTTTACCTTTCTCGAAATCTGGGAAATATCAGGTGTTGAATTGGAGAAATGAATAAATGGAGAAATGTCCCAGAATATTTGGAGCATGATATTTCCCAGAATTTTCTCCAAATTCTGTGCCAACAGCGGCATCCGCCATGAACCAATGGATCCAAGCAGCGGCATCGTGGCCCATTGATCCGACGCAGCGCTGAGTCGAGCCATGTCGAGCCATCATTTCAGGAGGCAGTGCAGATGGAAATCACACCACCCACAAGAGTGATACCCCCTGGTAAACGTTTACATAGCTATGGAAATTCACCATGTTTAATGGGAAAACTCAATATATACATGGCCATTTTCAATAGCTATGTTAAATTACCAGAGGGTACTGTGGCTGCAGTTGGGATGCCTATTGGTCACTTTGAAGCCTTGGGACTATGGGATTATAATGGGATGCTTACCATCTACCAACTGGTGCAGGATTCCTTCCATCAACATTAGTTCACCGGGGTCATCATCATTTGTTTTAGCATGTTACAGTATCATTGTCATTGCCACTGGCTTCTCAGTTCATGTATACACCACCAGAGTACCAGAAATTGTAGAGATAGCAGGTGCATTTGCATCCTTAAACAGGGTTCATGTTTGGCTCTCTACAGGTACTAAGTGAATGCAAACAATCACAGAAAACATGCATAGTATAAGCAGTGAAACTTAGCAAAAGATATGTTCAAAGAGGACTTGCTGCAAGATCCTGTCTTGCTCACAGCCTCCTTCAATATCAAGCCTCTACCCGTAATCATCACAACAAAAACAAGGTTTTTCATGTTTGTCCACCTGCTTTCGCCACAGATAAATTACATTACCTTTTGGGTGACTGTCAAGTGATGTTTGTTTCCCGAAATATATTTCAATAGGCAATGCCAGCCCGGGATTCATAAACCTCTGTTTTATCAATAATAGGCGGGGTACCATGTGTAATAGGAAGTTATTGTCACTATGTTAGACATCTGATCAATATACTACTCAATAAAAACAGTTAAAAAATCCTGTTCTGTCTCTCCACTCCAGCAGTCGCAAGCTGAGGCCCGAACGTCTTTCCACACCTGTGGTCAGGCAACAAAAACAGCAACCTGGTTGCAACAAATGGCAATGGTGGTACCTGGTAATGGATGACGAATGGATAATCAAAATATATTGATCGGATCATTCATCGATGCTTAATGGATGATTAATGGACGATGCTTGGGCGATTACAACATGGGTAATGGATAATGTGATACAATGTGGCAAGCCCGAAAGCATAAACCACCGACCATCCCCCATGGGTTTAATTTGGCTCTAGCTTCACCATGGTAATCCATCCATCAACGCGTCTACCGACGAAGCGTGGATGGTTAGTCATCAAAGTCACCACGCTAATGAGGTCATTAGGTCAACCCCACTAGGCTGTGGATTGGTGGGTATCGCTCTTTGGCAACCGGGCAACCTCTCGAATTAATCAACGGCTTTTCCATCCTGTGTTGACATGATGGCAATGGAGAATCTGCATCAAAAATGAAGGTTTGCTGGAGAAATCAATGCAAGAATTTCCAGCGAGACATCTTTGACTACCAGATGGAATTTCACAATTTTCACCTATACAACCACTATTCACTATTGAAATCTCCATCAAATCTACATTAAACCACCATTTCCAACATTTTTCAACTATATAACCACCATTTGATCTCCATGAAACCACCATGAAACCACCATGAAACCACCATGAAACCAGATGCTATGACTACGTTTTTGGTGACCGCAAGAAGCCTCAGGCTCATCGAGGGTCGGAGTTGGGACCAATTTCCGCGACCTCGGGGATTTCATAGGATATCAATGGGGGTTTAATATGGTACCCTCTGGTTATGTCAAAATAGCTATTGAAAATGGCTAATTATAGTGAGTTTTCCCATGAAACATGGTGATTTTCCATAGTCATGTAAACGTTTACCAGAGGGTACAACCCACAAATATCATATGATTCATATGACTCATATGACTATAGACTATTCATATGACTCATATGACTAAATTTTGCGAAACTGAAAGTAGCTACTTGGCTCCCGACCCAACCATTGGATAGGTACATTTTTTATCCAGTGATTTTCCAGCCTTTGGACAACTGGGTTGCCGAGATCAAGATGTCATGTCCTGAATGTAGAACAAATGGGGATACATGTCCTCTGTAGATAGTTGATGCGACTATTTGCCACAGTCATGATTCCATAATCTCAAATTGGTGCTAGTCAGTAACATGGCTGGGAAACTCTGATTGTAGCTCATTGGCTGCCCATTTAATAAGCAATTTAGATACCCCAACACAACCTTAGCTCGAAACCGCTCCTAAGCACTGGATATTAATTATGCACAATTATATACAGCTAGACATCCGACCATTCATTGGATGAATGTGGTTTCATGCGGTTCTAGGCAGCCCTGACTGCTTCAGGAGCATGGCAAACTCATCCTTGGACAAATGACCCGACCTCGAAGCCGCAAGGCAGGTGCTAGCCTAAATGACAAAAACATATGTGGGGTTGCAGAACTGAGGTGAAAAAACATAGGTGATCATAGGTGTATAAACGCACAACCATGGGTTTAAAAAAACCCATAAGTTCGGATACCAGTAGTACCGCACAAGGCGGTGGCGGAAGTTTCAAAAATAGGGAAACTATAGGAGAGGTTGGTTGTTGTGAATCAGGGATGGCAGAGCGATGCCACTGATGGATTGAAAGGTGCTTGATCTCTCTCACTCTTTCTCTCCCTTTCTCTGACTATCTACCTACCTACC
>Ga0126342_10012966_pt1 | contig 14813 bp, 6 predicted proteins | sample Cyp1metagenome_FD_92528 | JGI IMG/M metagenome (GOLD analysis project Ga0126342, IMG submission 92528) | Coral microbial communities from Lord Howe Island, Old Settlement Bay, Australia - Cyphastrea 1 metagenome | ecosystem: Host-associated > Invertebrates > Cnidaria > Coral ... | reverse complement strand
TCTGATCAACGAAGAACAAACCCTTCCGCGATTGCTCACTGTGGTACCGCGGTTGCTACGCGATTGGCTGAGCGATTGAGGGCTGTCCGGGAAAAGGTATTTTGGACAACCCCCATATGAATAGTAACCCTCAAAAAGTAAAATATTTCTGACATAGTGAACTATGTTTTTGATCATTGTTTGGGTTGCTACAAACATATATATATATATATTTGTCTACATAACATATATATATATGTTATTTCATTATATTTCCAGTTCCCACCACTACAAAATCACCCAGATTCCGGTGAAAAATCAAGCAAGACCAATTGCGAGTGTTTCAAGCAATACTTGGACAGATCTTGGTCTTTTCACCTCAATGGACATGTGGCTATGGATCAATACCTATGAAAATACCATTTTTAATGGGATGAACATCCATAAATCCCAGCTATTTTGATGTGAACTACAGGGGTACAAGGTTTTGACACACTGCCATGTTTCTCACTATGTTCCATTGACTCAAGTGACAATGTTCACTCGACGTGCTGAGTTTTCCAGATCGCAAACACGCAAGGCTTGTGACAATTGTGCCTTGCCGTTTGCCGTTTGGCTACGTCGCCAGAATGGCTTGCAGGATGATGGAAATTCACTCAATTGTCACAGCATTTGCTTGGCTTTGTCTGAACATTATATATATATATATATATATATATATATACGTATGTATATATGTATGTATGTATGTATGTATGTATGTATGTATGTATGTATGTAAGTAATGTAATGTAATGTAATGTAATGTAATGTATGTATGTATGTATATATATATATGTATATATCCCCCAGATTATGGCCATTAAATGGGGCAAATGATGATAAACTGATAAACTGATTATATTTTTTGTTGGTGGTATCCAATTTTCAGACAAAGTCATTTGAACACAAACCCACTGCACGCCACGATCGCTGGATCCCGTTAACATGGCTGGTATCAACTGGAGACCAGCATGGCAGAGATAGCCCCCTGGATTTTGCCAATCTTTTGGTGCTGTGGGAGATACATCAAATTTACCCTCTGGTTATGTCAAAATAGCTATTGAACATGGCCCAATCGAAATAGTTGATTTACCCAGCTATAAAACGGTGATGTTCCATATAATATAGTTTTTGGATGTTTTTGGTATGTTTACCAGTATTTACCAGAGGGTAACAAATTACAATGGGGAAAAATAGATGATGAGAAATGGGATCTTAGGGTACTCCAGAAGCCCAAGGGAAGTTCGAAAAGGCACGAAGGTGATTCCTGACATACAAAGGCCTGTATCCTCCAAGCGTTTTCTTTTCTCTCAACATGTAAAAGGAGATTTCTCCAGTCCTTAAACAAACATATTTATACATATTTGATATATTTCCACACATAATGTTCAAACCCTCGACAGAAGAGAAAGGCCCAGTTGTGTTTGTTGGCTTATACACTCATCTAAGTGTAGATACAGTATATCCACCGCAAATCCTATTTCTTGTAATTATAGACTGGGTCAACCGGTCAGATACTTTAGTATTTCAATCTTCTGCTATCAATTTTACTAAAATTAGTCCTATTTAGTCCTAACCATTTAAAAAATACGTTTTTTGCCAGGTATCAAAAGATTTACCAACTGTAAACCAACATTTCCATATACTGCTACTGTAAACCAACATTTTTACACCAACCCAGCCCCCAAAGCCGAGGCGATTTCGGAGAATTCTTGCCATATCTTTCCATGTTTTTCTTCACGAAAACGCGGTAACGTTTGGGGTATAGATGGGTACCCTCTGGTTATGTCAACAGATTGCTATTGAAAATGACCATTGAAATAGTGGATTTTCCCATTAAAAATGGTGATTTTCCATAGCTATGTTAGTTTACCAGAGGGTATATGTTGGTCGCTCATCCTGGACGCCGTATTTGTCGGAAGAGAAACGCTGGTCCATCGGAGTCCATCGCGCACTTTTGTTGGGCAACAGTCCATCCGCAAAAATGTGCAACCTGAGCTGCAGTTTCTTACCTCTGCAAAGATAATAAGTGGATATAAGTGGTTTACATAATATATATATATATATATATATACATGTATGTATATATATATGTTATATATATACATATATAACATTTATATATATCACATATTATCACATATATATATATATATATATATATATATTATATTATAATATATATATAACCCACTAATCGTATATGTATATAATTTTATATATCTGAGTGGATATATGGAGGTTTCTTTAAAATTGGGGATCTGCAAGACCATAGCTTTCAGTACTAACATGTTCTAATTTTGGATATTTGGGGGGATATCTTAGCTATCGTTTGGGGGCACGACATTGTAGTTGTAGGTGTGTATGTATATATATATATATGTATATGTATTTTAATTTTCACTATAACAATGTGATAATTATAATAGGTATATATATATATATATATTGTGATACTTGTGATATACCTACATTAGTAAAACTATAGTGTGCAATTATAGTGTATGTGTTTAATTATAGTGTATAATAATGGTATCTTTTATATGTGGATCACTATATAATTAATTTGGGTAAAATAATGTCATAGACGAGATGGTTTATTATTGTGTTACCCACATTATAGTGTATGTGTATACCCTAATCCTCAATATGTGGTTCTGCGGGGTTTCGGTGAGACTATATATATATACACATATTATGTATAATAGCAATACATCAAACGCTTCCCTATATATATATATATATTTATATGTATATATATATATATATATATGTATGTGCAAATTATTCACATTAGTGACTTATATATGTGTATATATTTATATATTGCAATATGTGTACAAATATATATATAAATAGATAGATAGATAGATAGATAGATACATAGATAGATAGGTAGATAGATAGATAGATAGACAGACAGATAGATGGATATGTGTGAAGGTTTCCATAAATGGGGGTACCCCCAAAAGCTGGATGGATTATCTCATGTAAAATCCATCTATAAATGAATGTTTTGGGGGTACCCCATTTTTATGAAACTTACATTTGTATATATATACATACATTTGTCGGTTTGGAACTGTGAGTTGTTGTCCGTTTGTTGTAAACTGTTTCACTCTATGATTGGGTGTTTTTTTTTGTGCTGCACACACTAAGGCAATCTGCAGCACGGAAGCCCAAGAAGTTGCTGCAAAAACCAGCAGGGTTCGAGCTGAGCAGCTGGTTTGCTCCAGCGATTTCTGGACCTTGACCTTTGCAAAGGAAACTTGTAGACATGTACACATCTACATGTTCATGTATATCTACATGTTCATGTATCTTTGCATATTTTACATACACATATACAATCACACATATATATATAAAGAGAGATTCATTGATACACATATATTATAGAGAAAACAATAGGGTCTAACAGCCCAAACCCCCTTTCGCCAATTCCCCAAGGCTCTTACCTGTTGCGCAGCTGCGCAGCTGGGTTGGGGGACTCAGCCTTAACGCTGGGAGCTACAGCGGGGATGCAGACTTCGCCTTTCTGAAAGAGAGGTGGAAAAGGTTGTGAAATGGGTTGATATTGTCCATTTGAAATAGATTATACCATATGTAGGATTAGCATATCATATAGATTAGCATATAGATTATCCATGATAATTACCTACATAGATTGTCTGGTTGGTGGTTTCAAACATGTTTTTTTTAATAATAAATGGGAGAATCCTTCCCACTGACTAATACTTTTTCAAGATGGTTAAAACCACCAACCAGTTTATGTGTGTTTTTTCTTTCCTCTGTTTTTTTTTCGGAAAACCCATAGTAGTTGGATGATATTTTGAAGCATGAACAAGATCCAACAATCGTAAAATGGGAATTGATTGTGATTGTGGATGTGTTGATCTTAACTCAGAAGATCGGAAGAGGCTGTTGTGCAAGGGTATCGGAAGAGGCTGTTGTGTGTGTGCGGTCATGTTTTTCTTAGAATATGTTGGTCCACGCATTTTCTGGCACTTACTGTTGGGATTATGTATATGAGGGCCCCACATATAAGATATATATATATATATATATATATATATATTATATATATATATATATATATATGATATATGATATAATTATATATATATGTGTGTGTTATATGTGTGTGTAATATCTTTATATACATATACTTACATATAAATTATTATTTGTATGTAGTTATGTAGTACATAGATATGATATCGTTACAAGCAGAAGTGTGCATATATATATATATACAATTACAATATATATATATATATATATATATATATAACATACATGTACATATCCAGTGCATCCCTGCAAGCCGTTGAGACCAGAGTCCAACATTGATATGGCGAAACAAGTTTTTCGCTTTGCCAGCATTCAAGTTCCCCACGGACGAACTGAAACAACAAGAGGAGCTTAAACCAAGAGGTGTGCAGCGAAAGACTCTGCAATTGGGCTGCAGGAAAAAAAACACCCCAAGTGTATCCGACAAGTGTTTCAGTTTCATTACCTTCCAGATGAAGTCAGCGCCTCTAGATTCATCCGCCGCCATGGATTTCCATCGGTTTCTTTGGTGGGAATGGCACAAGAACTAAGCTGCCATGCCATTTCGAGGCTTACCTTGGGAATCTTGGTTTGGAATGTCACTGTCGAGACTTTCTGGACGTTTTGTTCATGGGACAACCTGTCCATGTTGCCGCTTGGAAAGCTGCTGTGCTTAGAGAGCTGCAACCCAAATGACACCTATTTGGACGATCTTGGATCTCGTTATCAAACCCTAGGTTCATAGAGTCTTTGCAGGTTTGACAGCTTCTTGAAGTGCAGGGTGAACAGTTTCTTGACGTGTGAGCAAGGCAAAATCTTTGACCCCTTCAACATCCTTCAGCTATAACTTCTATAACAAAAACTACATACAAGAACGTTAGTTGAGGCTTTCAACGTCCTTCAACATCCTTGAATGATTTCAAGATGCTTTTCTTCCACATCCTCCAACTCTATTGCCTTTTGATGCCTTTTATACAAATATATGTATTGCCGTTGTTTCCAACGCTCAGGAGCAGGCACGGGATGTGGCTGCAGGTGCTCTTGACAGCAGGATGAGATGGGATACTAAAGGATAGATCGATTGATAGATAGATAGATACCCTCTGGTAAATTAACATAGACCATAGTATCTATCCTTTAGTATCAGAACTCAAACCAGAGGGTATCTATCTATCGATCAATAGCCTAGTTTTAGTGGAAACTAATCTTCCAAACCCGACAACTGCCAGGGTCGAACTGTTAATTTACCAGAGGGTAGATAGTCACGGGCACCGAGTCGCCGAGGCACCCTGTTAGCTCATGGTTTTGATCCACCATGGAGATTTCCAACGGTCAACGAGCTGAAGTGCAAGCTGGGCTATGGCGGCTCGGCGACTTCACCATGGCATCCATGGCTGTAGCTATTGAACATGTTGATCTTTCCATGGTAAAATGTTGGTTGAATGGATGATGATAATATGATAGAGAATAATTCTAGATAGGTATGATCATATGGATGGTAAGATATTCCCTGCAATGTTTTTCACACTACCTGGTATTGGACTTGTTTTGTGTTGTGGGAGTATTTGACGTCAAAAAAAAGGGTTCATAGGATGAGTAGTTTTGCATCCCTAGGGAGTCTGATGTTCATGTAGGACCTATTCTCTTCTCACTTGAGTTTGACTTACTAAACTGCTGCTAATACTGTATGTCTAGAAAGTGTTGGTGTTGCGCCGTAGCCGTGGTTACTTTACACAACAGCAATGATGTTGGATGGTTGTGGATGAGCTGATTCCAAAGTGTTGAAGCATTCCCTCAATGTCAAGTCAATCACGTGCAATTCAACATCGTGCTATGGAGAATCACCCTTTTGAATTTTGAATACGCAAATCCTATAAGCTGGCCATACCTTCCACAGCTACACATTTACAGTATGGTAATCCAATCATATCCACTACTATCATTATTCATCCATTGCTGTCTGACTTTTTCATGGCACATTATTGATGCAAAACATCCAGCTTTGATCATGTTCAACTGTGAGACTGCTCAGAGTAATCCACTATTGGCATCATGACTCATCATTTTTTGATGAATTCAATTATCTATTACTATCATTATTCATCCATTTTTGATTGGTTGTGCTGCTATCTATCCATAATTGTCAGACTATTTTGGTATCGTCCATTTATAATGAAACATGGATGAAAAAATCTCATTTTTTTGGAATTCAGAACAATCATTATTCACCACCATATGATGATAACATATGATAAATTGTTATGATGGAATTCATTACTGTATTCATTAGGAATTCATATCACTGTTACTATCATTATAATCATCCATTACGATCATTATTCACAACCATTGTTTCCTTGTGTTTAGAAGCTTTTTTGATCATTCCCAGCCTGTCCCAGCATCAAAACCTTGCGTTTCCCCAGGCTGTGATGGCTCTGGGCCCATCCAAAGTGCTGCGCAGAAAGCGGCGGAAGCCGCCGAGGAGCAGGTGCAGGACAACTAGGTTTGTTGGTCTATCTTACATTTTCTATATCGAATATATTTATTTATCTATATATATATATTAATAACAAATAATATACTGTAGCTGGTTTGTATAAATATATATATATATATATATATATATATATATACATCATGAATGTATGTATTTATATACAAGCACATGTATATATATTTTTTTTAATGTATAGTATGTACATGTCATGTATGCACATGTATATATATATATATATGTACGTTGCACTCATGATGTCTATGCATATCCACCATGAAACCAAGTTATCAAAATCATGTATATACCAACTTGCTTATGAGATTTGCGGCCCCTTCCTGTCGCGTTTGGCTGCTGCAGCCCAGCTGATGTTGCTAAAGCCAGCATTTGGGTGTGTCTGAGAATGGGATACCCACAAACAGATTGGTTTAATGGGGATACTGATGACAATCATTGGAATTGGGGGTGTCCTATTCTCAGACACCCACCTCCATTTGGAAACTTAAAAAGTATGGAACAAAGATCCATGCAGCATAGGTGTCCGAAAGTGGGTTAGATCCAGCAGGTTTCAAACATATGATAAAAGGATGTAAAAGGTGAGGCCCCAAAAGTGAAATGTGTGTTGGTTTGTGAACCCATGAATGCTATATAATAATAAATATATATATATAATATTTATGATTAATAATGATAATGATAATAATCATAAAATCAATAAATAGTAATAATAATAATAATCATAATATATATAATAATAATTAAAACACATACATATATATATATATATAGATATATATATATTAATCATTAATCAACCCAAACGTTAAGCAAGTTATATAGAAGTCAACTTAGTAGTATTGCGTTTACTCATGGTTATAGATTATACCCACCTAAGTATAGTTATACGCAACTGTGTACCTATTTAGGCGGCTTCACTTTGTAAGACTGGCGCTGAAGCATCACTGCTGGAGGCCAAAATTCAATCTTCTAAGCTAGCCATGACAGACTTTGAAGCTTGGCGAAGCCGGGCCGAGGGAAGAACGAACTCCAGGAACTCCTTTTGACCGTATTAATTCACGCTGGTTGCCCTCCAGTAAGAAACCGCAAGGGGGGAAAAAAAACAGGAAATCCCAAAATTTTATTCAATAGATTTTTCACGGGAAAATCTTCGGCTGCACATGGGGCACATTTGAAGTGCCATGTTTAAGAGCAAGACAAGTTGGTGAGTTGGTTTGAACCCCTACGAGTTGAAAGTATCATTGTGGGCTGGACAGACCAGTTGATGAATGGACATATCATTTTCCAAATGGGAAACCATAGGCTGGTTGGTGGTTTGGAACATTATTTTTTCCATAATTAATATTTGGATATATTTGGCTAAATAGATCTAGATTAATATAGATCTATGGGATAAAACCTATAATATATGGGATAATAATCATCCCAACTGACGAACTCCATCATTTTTCAAGATGGTTATTGCACCACCAACGAGCTGTTGTCATAACCCAGGGTACATCTTTCAGCAGGCTTCAGCATTTTCCATCCTTCAATCTGCGACCAGATTGGCAGATGCGAGTCGCCCATGGATCAGCTCACAATGTCCCAAGATTCTTCAGGAAAGTATCCATTTGTTAAATAAAGATCTATCATCATGCATATATATATATGTATATATGTCATGGTATGTCATTATATATACATATATCGTTATCATATCGTTATCATATTGTTATCATTATCATTCTGTAAATTACATGAATATAGTTATGTTTGTATAGATAAACTATTAACAATTGAGGTGTATACATACATGATATGATATTATTATATATTGTCAATGGGAATTCCAGGATCCTGAAAATATTTGGTACTTCCATTATATATATATATGGTAGTTACCTCCATTTTAGGATCCCGAAAATCCCATTGATAGATATTGTTAACAATGTGGGCCCCCCCAGTGATCTTAGTTGGCTTATAAACCCACATAACTATAGTTATTTGCGTGCCATAAACCATAGTGATTGGAGTTATACATAATGATAAGGTCCAAGCCGCCAGGTCATCTCCCGTTTTTCAGGATGCCAATGGTCGCTACAAGGGTCCACCTGGCTGGCCCTATGGAGTCGTCAAAAAGGTGGAGAAAGCGGTGTGGCACCTGGGACGAAAGGGGACATGGAAACGGGGAAAACACCTGAAACACATGGGAATAGTCGTTAATTAGTGCTGAATAGTGGTGAATAGTGGTTAATTAGAGCTTAATAGTGGTTAGTTATAGTGCTTAATAGTTCTGATTAGTGGTAAATTCGTGCTTAACAGTGCTGAATAATGGTTAATTACTGCTTAATAGGGTTAGGCCCTCGCTTTGGAACGCGTTCAAATGCGTCGCTTTGGAACGCGGTATCAAGCATCGCTTTGGAAGGCGCCTGATCATCACGATCTTCATCCCCGTCTAAGGCCATACATCATCATCATCATCATCATCAGCATCAGCATCAGCATCAGCATCATCATCATCATCATCGTCATCAGCATCATCATCAGCATCATCATCATCATCGTCATCGTCATCGTCATCATCATATTCATCATCATCATCATCATCATCAGCATCATCATCATCATCAACATCGTCTTCGTGACCATCATCATCATCATCATCATCATCATCAGCATCATCATCATCATCGTCATCATCATCATCGTCATCATCATCATCATAATCATCAGCATCATCATCATCATCATCATCATCGTCCTCGTCATCATCATCATCATCATCATCGTAAGCATCAGCATCAGTATCATCATCATCATCGTCAGCATCAGCATCAGTATCATCATCATCATCGTCATCATCATCATCATCAGCATCATCATCATCATCGTCATCGTCATCTTCATCATCATCATCATCATCGTCATCGTCATCATCATCACCACCGTTATCTTCATCATCATCGTCATCAGCATCATCATCAGCATCATCATCATCGTCATCATCATCGTCATCATCATCATCGTCATCATCATCGTCATCGTCATCGTCATCATCATCATCGTCATCGTCATCATCATCATCATCGTCGTCATCGTCATCGTCATCATCAGCATCATCAGCATCATCATCATCAGCATCAGCATCAGCATCAGCAGCATCATCATCATCATCATCGTCATCATCATCATCATCCTCATCGTCATCGTCATCATAATATTCATCATCATCAGCATCATCATCATCATCAACATCGTCAACATCGTCTTCGTGACCATCATCATCATCATCATCATCAGCATCTTCATCATCATCGTCATCATCATCATCATCGTCATCATAATCATCAGCATCATCATCATCGTCATCGTCATCGTCATCATCATCATCATCGTCATCATCATCACCATCGTCATCGTCATCGTCATCATCATCATCAGCATCAGCATCAGCATCAGCAGATATCATCAGCATCATCATCATCGTCATCATCATCATCCTCATCGTCATCGTCATCATAATATTCATCATCATCATCATCATCATCGTCATCGCCATCATCATCATCATCATCGTCAGCATCAGCATCAGTACCATCATCATCATCATCAGCATCATCGTCAGCATCAGCATCAGTATCATCATCATCATCATCATCATCATCAGCTTCCTCACCCTCATCACCAGCACCATCATCATGCTTCTGATTGTTCTTCTTTGCCATCCTCCTCCTCCTCATCATCACCATCATCATCAGCATCATCATCATCATCATCAGCATCATCATCATCATCATCAGCAGCAGCAGCAGAAGCACCTTCATCATCATCATGATGATGATGATCATCATCATCATCACCATCATCGCCATCATCATCATCATCATCATCATCATCATCACCATTACGTAAAGGTGCAGCGTGCTGATCCTGCTGTTTCTTTATTTTCGGTGAAGGGTTATTTACCCGCAGCGTAAATGTTGGTAATGAGTGTGTGTGTGTGTGCGTCGGGTGGGTGGTCACGTTTTTTAATGTGGTATTGCGATTTCGCGGGCGCCCTGCGTACGTGCCGTCGTCGAACTGATCATGAAAGAGCAGTGCCTGTGTCTGCGGGGCAGCAAGAAAGATCATGAGTTTGCTGTGCCTGTGTGTGCACAGGAACATGAACGTTATTGTCCCACCCCACCCCGCCCCACACCACCCCTCCGCTAACTGATCATGAAAGAGCAGTGCCTGTGTCCGCAGGACAGCAAGAAAGATGATGAGGTTGCTGTGCCTGTGTGTGCACAGGAACATGAACGTTATTACCCCACCCCACCGGAACATGAATGAGAGATGATCCGGGTGCGCAAGTGAATGACATTTTGCTCCTGGGTGCGCAAGTGAGTGTGGATGCGCATTTTGAAGAGGCTTGGCTTTCTAACGGCTATAATTTTCATAGGAGGCCTTTTTTTGGTCCTGACCTCGCTTTGGAACGCGCCAGGCTTCCAAAGTAGTGCGCCTGTCAGTAAATCTCATGTCTGTGTGGTTGGCATTGCTTTGATGATGTGTATGATTTTGTGTTCCAAAGTGAGACTAAAATGGCTGTGTTCCAAAGTGACGATTCAGACTGTGTTCCAAAGTGATCCTGCTACCGCTTAATAGTGCTGAATAGTGGTTAATTAGTGCTTAACAGTGCTGAATAGTGGCTAACTACAGCTTAACAAATCTTAACAGTGCTGAATAGTGGTTAATTACTGCTTAATAGTGCTGAATAGAGGTGAATCGTGGTTAATTAGTGCTTAATAGTGCTGAGTAGTGGTTAATTAGTGCTTAACAGTGCTGAATAGTGGTTAATTACTGCTTAATAGTGCTTAATAGTGCTGAATAGTGGTTAGTTAGTGCTTAATGGTGCTGAATAGTGGTTAATTAGTGCTTAATAGTGCTGAATAGTGGTTAATTAGTGCTTAATAGTACTGGTTATTAGTGGTTAATTAGTGGTTCATAGTGGTTCATAGTGGTTATTAAACCCAACAATAATAGGATATAGCAAGATGTGTAGTATAAGTAGGGGAGATGTCGAGTTATTTCACCGGGGTGGATTAATATAATTCCCGATTCCACGATTCCTGGGGTGAACTACCAAGCAGAACTTTGTTCATTTTGGGTATATTGCATCGACCGGATTTTGGTGCTAAACAAGTCGAAAACTACCCGAGGGTAAACGAAGATAGATGTGGAAAACCTGTGGTTGTTCGGCAAATGATGTTCTACTGTCATGCTGGGTTTTCCACATCTATACTTCTATTCGTTTGAAGGAAGGTATCAACTACAAAAAAATAAAGGGTAACAAAACACACCTTTATATAGTGGTAAATTATTGTTTATTTTTTTTCGATGGTTAAGACTTGCTGAATATTAATGCTCATGGATTGAGTGATTTGGGGGTTTTATACTGGTGAATGACTTCTCAAAGGACTTTGAAACAAAGTGAATGATCACTGAACAGTAATGATAATTGAACAGTTTGAATGGAAATAAAGTGAAACATCAATGGTGATGATGATGATTATGATGGCGATGATGATGTTGTTGATGATTCTGATGATATTCAGATGATAGTTGTCATATGATGTTCAATGACTTTATATTTGAATCAACAACTGTTTATTAGTTACATTATGTACCTATAGTCATATAAACAATCATATAGTTTTTGCAAAGTTGTATCCAACAACTTTGTCATATGACTTTTCAATGACAACTTCTTCAAATGATCTTTAGACAGTTGCCATTCAGATCGTTCATCAGATTCATTCAGATTCCAGGACGCCGAAGGATGTGGAGGAGCTAAAGGCGAAATTGCCTGGATACAAGATCAAGGGGTCCCTTGCTGCAAACGCTTGGACAGCTTGAGAGATGATGAGAGATGAGTATCTAAAAGTGGCCAAGGTTATGAATGGTGAATTTCTCTTCATGGGAGGTTTCCATGGGTTTTCTTTATTTCTAATGTACTTTTATCATTTCTGTTGCTCCAATTGGGAATTGAATCTTTTTGGGTAATTTATTGCTGGTTGGTGGTTTGGAACATTTTTTATTTTTCCATATATTGCCAATAATAGCCCAACTGACTAATATTTTCAGAGGGGTAGGTCAACCACCAACCAGATTGGCTTTTGCAGCCGTTCCCACGAAAAAAAATAACCATATTTACTGGCAAAGGGTCGATGAACATCAACGGAGGACCCAGGACAGGTCCTTGGGGATGCAGTTGAGGGTACTACTGTGGTTATAAACCCCCAAAAGTTGGGATAAACTTCAAATCTATTGCAAAACATATTCACTCAGACTTGGAACTGCAAGTAGCTGAGTAGCATCCATGTAGACCTCATTGGCGAAGATCGGCGAAGGGTGGTTGAAGGTGGCACGTGATTTCCATGATTGGTACAGCTACTGGATGATTTCGCTCCAAATACAGCTGGGATTGTTCATAGGATATACCCGAATTGCCAACTATTTGCTACCTTGAGATTTTCGTCCAGTAGCTTCCAGGTTGCGTGACAACCGGATGCACTTTGGTTCGAATTCAGAGGATACTGATCATTCACTGTGGAGTCTCAATGTTGCCACGTGTTTCACAAGGTAGAAAGCAAGTGCAATTCCAGGCGGGATGACCAAACTTTAACTTGTTTTCTTAAGTCTTATGCCCATGGGTCTATAGGCTGTTGATTTTGTGTTATTACATTAAACAATCCGAATACCGCATGCAAGAAGTTCTTCCAACAGACCTCTATATACTGGTACTACGAAAATGGGACAAATTTCATTTATGTGGGCCCAATGCCGTACATGCCGTCCAAAATAGTGAACAGATTGTGTCTCTCTGCAGACTAATGACGGCGCTTCGCATCATTGACGTGGGAGTGAATTTGAGGCAGCAATGGATCAGTGCAGAACAACAGGAACAGAAAGGATATGAAGTTTTCTGACTTTTTCAAGTCTTACTTTCCATTAAATAACATCATTTGATATTTCATAAATCAAAATAGAATAATAATAGTTTGTTTCCAAAAATAAAATCATATCATATATTTTCATAAAATCAAGTATGTTTTCTCAATTTTCCAAGTTTTTCTTGGTTCTTCTGACCCGATTTCTCACTGGTTTAAGGTTGTGGTGCCCAGTGATGCCTAAATGAAAATAGAAAACAGATACTAGAACTTTCTGAAGCAAAGGAACTAGGGCACCACAAGTCACAATTATTAGCACTAAGATAGATAGATGGATGGATAGATAGATAGATAGATTGATTTGATTAGATTAGCTTAGGTGAGATTAGATTAGATAGATAGCTAGAGAGAGATAGATAGATAGATAGGTAGATAGGTAGATAGGTAGATAGGTAGATAGGTAGATAGGTAGATAGATAGGTAGATAGGTAGATAGGTAGATAGGTAGATAGATAGGTAGATAGGTAAATAGGTAGATAGGTAGATAGGTAGATAGGCAGATAGGTAGATAGATAGATAGATAGATATTTAGATATAAATAGATATTTAGATATTAGATGTGAATAGATAGCTAGCTATATATATATATATTGGTATATTTATATAAATATATTTAGAGATTGGTATAGACTACATTTAGATAGATACAGGTACATATAGATAGATATAGATATGAATGATACATTTAAATATGGATATGTCTGGAAATATACTGATATAGAAATAGATAGATAGAGATAGATAGATTTTTTTAAATTGTTTTTAAGATAAATATGTTGAAAGCTGAACAGGTAGATATAGAAATAGATAGACAGAAATATATAGATAAAACAGACATATATATAGATATATAGGTAGAAACGTAGAAAGGTAGATAGGTAGAGAGGTATATAGGTATATAGATAGATTGATTGATTGATAGATAGGTAGAGAGATAGATAGATTAGATTAGATTTTATTAGATTAGGTTAGATAGATAGATCGATAGATAGATAGACAGATAGACGGATGGATATCACCCCTGTAGTATTTCCACATATTCCCACAATTCCAAGAGTTTTACAGTTATACAAATCGAAATATTGGTGCCACTAATTTTCTTTCCCACTACCTACATGTAACTGTATCTTACCTCTGATTTGATTTTTGTTTATATACCAACTTTATATATATATATATATACACATATTTAACCACACTGTTTACAACTATAGAACATTTAATATACGCATATATATATATATATATATCATATA
>Ga0126342_10012965_pt1 | contig 14815 bp, 6 predicted proteins | sample Cyp1metagenome_FD_92528 | JGI IMG/M metagenome (GOLD analysis project Ga0126342, IMG submission 92528) | Coral microbial communities from Lord Howe Island, Old Settlement Bay, Australia - Cyphastrea 1 metagenome | ecosystem: Host-associated > Invertebrates > Cnidaria > Coral ... | reverse complement strand
TGCACGCCGTTGTGGCGCGAAGCACATTTTGAAGTCAAAATGTGCAAAACACACCATGGTCGGACCACTTTTGGAAGTTGCGATGTCGAAAAAGTGCACGCCGTTGTGGCGCGAAGCACATTTGGAAGTCAAAATGTGCAAAACACCAGGGGATCGGACCACTTTTGGACGTTCAGATGTCGTTTCGCGTGGCAAGCGCAAGGGATTGTGCACCTTGTCAAAAGTGAGCAAAACAGTTTGGGTTTTGTAGCATTTTCAACTACAACCACCACTACACCACACTACATTCCAATACACTACACTACAACTACAAACTACACCTTCACTACATTCCACTACCTACACCACACTCCACTACACTCCTCTCCACTCCACTCCACTACACTACACTACATTCCACTACACTACACTACATTACACTACACTACACTACACTGCACTACACTACACACCACTCCACTACACTACACTACACTTCACCTCACTACACTACACTCCACACCAATACAGTACACTACACTCAATCACACTACACTACACTACACTACACTACACTACACTACACTACACTACACTACACTACACTACACTACACCACGCGACACTACACTACACTACACTACACTGCACTGCACTGCACTGCACTGCACTGCACTGCACTGCACTGCACTGCACTGCACACTACACTACACTACACTACACTACACTAGACTAGACTAGACTACACTACACTACACTACACTACACTAATTACATTAAACTACGCTGCACTGGACTACACTACACCCCACTCCACTACATTACACTACACCTCCCTACACTACACTCCACTCCAATACAGTACACTACACTCAATCACACTACACTACACTACACCACGCGACACAACACAACACAACACAACACGACACGACACAACGCAACACAACACAACACAACACAACACGACACTACACTACACTACTCTATACACTACACTACACTACACTACACTGCACTGCACTACACTGCACTGCACTACACTAACTACAACTACAACTACAACTACAACTACAACTACAACTACAACTACAATACATTCAATAACACTACAACTACAATATATTAATTATCACTACAACCACACTACAACTACAACTACAACTGCAACTACAACTACAACTACACTAACTGCATTACACTACACTACACTACACTACACTACCCCACATTGCATCACATTATATTACATTACAATACAATCATTACACCACCACACATGCAACTGCAACTACACTACACTAATTGCACTACATCACAGCTACAACTCCACTACACTACTAGTACAACCACAGCTGCACTACACCACACTACATCCAGCAGTTGTGGGTGAGGTGACCGACCAGGTGACCACTGCAACCATTGCAGCCACTCCAAAAAACACAGCTCCAACCACCTTGCTCCATCAGTGGATTCGCTCTGCCATCCGTGATTCACAACAACCAATCTCTCCTATAGGTTTCCTATTTTTGAAACTTCCGCCACCGCCTTGCGCGGTACTACTGGTAAGTTCTATAAATAAAGTTATTTCACTGACTTATAACTGGCATTTTGGGCTATAACTGTAGACTGTAGACATCGTAAACCGTTGGGCAGCCGCGGTGAATTTTAGAGTTGAGGCTAAAAAACTAAATACCGCTTCATGCGCTGAACTACAATGTGGGGAAAACCAATGATGTGAACGTTGGTCTATATACAAAACCCAGCAAACAGCAACTAGTTCTTTATAAGTACCATAAATAATAGTTATTGGAATTATGTTCACCAACTCTGCTATCTTTGGGGCTTTCACTTCGTAGTTTATTGGATTTATGATATATATATATATATATACATATGTTATTTTTTGTGTACTTAGCAATCGGTAATCATATTCCCTGAAAAATGATGCAGGTTCTCGTGGGAAAGAAAAACCTGGAAAATCATATCGAACAATGGATTGCTCATCGATTTTAAATGGACTTTATGTTTTTTTTTGGGATTGATGTTAATGATAATAACGTCGTTAATGGGCATAACTATGACACAATGGGATGGATCATATTATTTCGATTTAGCGAGATCAGGATTTGACTCGATGGTTAGTTGTTTTCCAAATGGAAAATCAGAAATGGGGAATCAATTTGTTGGGGAATATGTCGGAAGATTGTTGGGATTTGTATGGCAATATTTGGGGATGTTGTTTGGAATTTCAGTGGAGGTAGGGGATGCAATCACATATAATTGCAGTTTTAGACCTTTATATAACTTATAACTCAGTTACAATACCATTTATGGAAAAATAATAACATTTAAATTTATTACCTTGATAACCATCTGAAACTAGTAAAGGGCCTTAACTGTGGGACCATTTATATGAATATGAGGAGGATGGGATTGCTATGGGAAGATGTTTGGATTGCTATGGGACTATTTTCTAGGATATATATATATATATGATATTTGGGTGTGAAGATTTTTAGATATAAGATATAAGTATGTTTTTTAGATTTTATGGACATTCAACATACTTAAGGCTGGATGGCTACCATGTGCTTTCGCATATCATGGGAATGATTGAGGCATACTTTCCAACTGGACGGGTTACAGCCAAGGCCGGAAATACCAGGTATAAATGATTATTTGTATGGCTATAAATAGAGGTATAAACAATGCTAAAAGTATGGCTATAATTCCAGAAATGGTGTTTTTTCACTGGCTCAAAAAACTGGTCTACAAAGGGCCATACATGTAATTGAATGGGGATATAAACCAATGGGAATCTAAATACGGCCAAGGCCCCTTACCAGTTATCAGTACTAACAAAACCCCATTTATAGAATGTATATTCCAACTGAATCCAACTGAAATATAACCTTGGTTATAACTAATAAATGGCCATAACTGTAGTGCCTGGAAAATCCATGGTGTCAGGGCAAATTTCATCAGCAACTCTGCAGACTGTGGAGTCCGCCGAGTCATTGTCCTATTGACTCCTGCAAGCTGAGAAAACCTTGTGTATGACAGAGATGTGAGAAAGGCTTTCGTGGAGAGTGACGTTTCTTTCCCATCTCTGTCGATCTGCGTCAACTACGTGGTTTCCATGGTGTTACATTCCTTGCGTTTTATGTCTGACGCAAGAGGCCGCTTCTCTGGGGCAAGATACATGGCCGAACGGCCTTTATGGATCATTCTGACCAGCTCCTTGGTTTGAACCATGAGAACATGAAATACATGTTCGTTTTTGCAACGGAAGTTTATTTTACCAACAATTATTTTAGTAAATTATATATTATTATTAATTTCGCAGTGAAAGTCTTTAATAATAAAATTAATCCCCAAGTTTCCGTGGTAAACAGTGCAGGTTTTTGGGTATATTGTTCTGGTTGGTGGTTTGGAACATGGCTTTTATTTTCCATACATTGGGAATAGTAATCCCAACTGACTTTTATATTTTTGAGAGGGGCAGGTATACCACCAACCAGGTGATCATCGATGGCTATTACCCTCTGGTAAACATACAAAAAACGATGGAAAAAATCCCAACTGTTCATAGACAAAACGAAGGGTAGGTATACCACCAACCAGTTCTTTAAGAAGCACCATAGCAGTTGAAGAAGATTCAACTTTGATTCATCGATTTGATCGATTTTGTTGGGGGATCCATGGAATTACGTGCCAATGTGTGTATATACCATCTGGTTATGACTAACATAGCGAACTGGAAAGATCCACCCATTTTTAAGTTCGGTAAACCATCTATTTCTATGGGCCATGGCTTCCATGGCTATGTTAAATAACCAAAGTTTTTTTTTTCTGATGTTGAAGTGAAGATCTATGGTATGCCTGAGCGTCTACCACCGAAAACCCCGCAGAGACGCGCCTCTTTTCCACTGGATGATTAGGCGAAAGCATCATCAACGCCACCGGTCATCTACGAGACGCTTGGCAAGAGTTGTTGTCCGGAAGCTGGATAGGTACAGTTATGGCCATTTATTAGTTATAACTGGTTATTTCTATGGATTATACATTCTATAAATGGGATTTTGTTAGTACTTATAACTGGTAAAGGGCCTTAATTGTAGTCGAGCCGCATCATTTAGGATATCAACTGCCTTGATAAAAAAAGTTCATATACGGTTGATATAAAACAACCTTAAAGGGGTAATTTGATCATGGAATGTGTTGCTTTACCATAAACGGGTATGTTACTCAGATACAGGATAATATCACATGAAGTATTCACCATACCAATTTAGTATATCTCCATGCCCATGTATGCCATACATATACACGTGTATTTGTAAATTTTATTACATTTTAATGTGCGCCCATGGCCCATGACATGTTGTACTGTAGTTCTACCAGAAGTAATGATCACTTACACCCTCACTTCTTCAGCGGATGTTCAAACCTGAGGGTTCCTCTTCTCCTTGTAAATCCCAATATGTATACATAAAGAATCATAGAGAGAGACATTGTACATATGTAAAGAAACACACTGTAGAAAACACGTAGAAAAGCAGATAGATACTATTAAATATGAAGAAAAGCAAAAAGGTATATATATATTATTTATTTAACTACTCATAAAGTATTTGTATAACGAACATATACACTATATATAATTATATAGGGGTGATATGTTTGGGCATGTGTTTTCTGTTTTTGATTTGCTTTTGATTTATGTTTCCTACTTCCCGACTTTTCTGCTTTTCCCTTCTTATTTGCTTTTTCTGCTTTTGTAATTGTCCGCTTCCCCGCTTCTCTGCGTTCTGTTTTTCTGCTTTTCGCTGCTTCTTTGCTTCTTTGTTTTCCTGCTTACTTGCTTCTTTGCTTCTCCGCTTCTCTGCTGTTCCCTGTTTTTTTGCTTCTCAAACCTAAATAAACCATAAGGAAAATCATACAAAATCATACAAATAAGCCCTAAATCAACCCCAGACCAATCCTCAAACAAAACTAAAGAAACCCTAAGCAAACCCTGAACAAGTCTGCCCCAAATAAACACCAAATAAATAAATAGATAAATGAATATATAAACATATTTATATATATATATATATATCTAAAGCCGACCCTGAAAGAACTCCAGTTGCAAAATAGAATGCAACATGAAGAGTTCGAGCACCAAACTGCTGCAAATGCGACAGGAAATGAGAGGTTCGAATTCCAAAATGTGCAAATACCCTTGAAATAGCAGCTTCCAGCTCCAAAATGTTTCTGCAAATAGCAAGGAAAACGGACAGAACAGGAACTAAAGAAAAACAAACCCTAAATGGAGAAACAAACATCCTCAAAATTTTATTGACCCTGTATTGTATATTATATATTGTATATTATATTGGGTATTTCATACGTTTTATTTTATATGTTATACATCATTTAAACATGACATAGCTTTTGGCATGTCTTAATGCTGTATGATTATATTCACATACGTTATATATTTATATAATACGTCATATTAATCATTATATAATTTATACATTGGATATATTTTATTATTAAATCGCGTTTCATATATATATATACACCATATATGATACATGATATAACACTATAGATCCCATGATCCCTCCATCCGCAACGTCCTTTTCCGGCCATCCGTAACGGCCGTTTAAGCGCCGTTTAGGACAGCTTCACGGACTGCATCTTCGACGTCTGCGCCGGCGGCGGCGAGGCGGCGGCTGAGCTGGCAGCGGAGATCATGGAGGAGGACGACTACTGAGGCGACCGGAAAAAACGTTCAGTTGTGGCCCAACTACCCTCTGGTAATTTAACGTAGCTATTGAAAATGGCCCATTTATAGTCTGTTTTCCCATTAAAAATGGTGATTTCCCATTGCTATGTTAGTTTACCAGAGGGTAACAATTATTTTGATGGTTGTAAATGGATCTGGGTAAATTACAACGACCTCACTGTTCTCCCTCACTATAATCATGGTTAGGATTCGGGGAATCATCCCCAAATGGCCTTATTTCAGGTTGGTGAAATATTATAATTTACCCAGATGGATGTAAATGGGTGTTTCCTAAAATAGGGGTGCCCCGAAATCATCCATTTTAGATTGGGATTTTCCATTCTAAACCATCCATTTCGGGGCACCCCCATTATGGAAATCACCAAATGGGGTTGTAAATGTGGTTATTATTTCACAAATGGCAAATGGGGTGACTTATATACTTATAACTTGTTTTTTGATGGGATGAAATAAATTATGTACAGTATACTGTATATCCCATTAATCATCATTAAATCACCATTAATCACCCCTAATCATGGGGTCTATGTTAATTTACCAGAGGGTATCAAACTGTTAATTTACCAGAATGTACAGTTATGGCCCAACTAACACTGATGTTGATGGGGTGAAATAATGATGTATAACCAACTAGCTATAGGAGTTGTTTCAATCCATTTATAACCGTTTTAATGGCCATAACTGTTGGGAAACCGGCATGGAAAACTTGAAAAACATTATGATTGAATGGGAAGTCATTTCCTATTTCATAGGATATTTACGAAAATTCGTGAATTTTCATTGAAAGGATATTTACGAAAGTTCGTGAATTTCCATTGATTATGCATATGAACTGAGGAATTATGGAAGTGATTTATTCGGATCAATTGGGAAGTATAACCTACAGGCAAGGCCCTTTATCAGTTACAATTCAATGAAATCACACCATTTATGGAATTATAACCCTATTTATAGCAATTTATAATCAGCTATTGTAACGATAAATGACTAGTAAACGGCCTTAACTGTATATAATGGAATGCATTAGTTCATTCTGGTCATTGTAACGGGAATAGTCAGAACCAACAGGAACATCTACTGCTGCGCTGTTCCGGGGAAAACCAGGGAGGTTTTATTGGGAAAATCAAATACATATGGAGGTGATATAGATGATTTTCCAAACCTACCCTCTGGTAAACTAACAAAAAACTATGGAAAATCACAATTTTTCATGGTTAAATCCACTAATTATTTCTATGGCCATTTTCAATAGCTATGTTAGTCGACCAGAGGGTACATTGTTTAGATGATTGAGCCATTACAAGTAGCCTGGTTGATTGAACTTTAATAGGACTTAACCATATTTCACCACACTATAGTGGTTTACTTGGTTTGACTGTTTAACCATCAAAGATCGAAAATATACCTGATACATGATGGCTGATGGGGTATTATTTGGTTGTGATACTAACTTGCTTTTTGGGAATAGGCGAAAATGTTGGAGAAAGCGGTTGGGGAAAGCGGTTAGGCTTTTATCCAATGGTTCTCATGGAGATCCCAAGAGAAATATGGTGATTTTCATCGGGTTTCCTCCAAGATAGCCTTAATTCAGGTTAGTGAAATATTATAGTTTACCCAGATTTTATGGGAGTATTAAATGGGATGTCATAATGTCATCGGATTTGTTTTTCAGCAAAACCCTGGAGTTTCTATTGGGGCATCTACAAAAAACTTACAGTTTTAGACGATTTTCTCAATAAAGCCTCCATTGTGGTGGGATGTCCATAGTGAAACAGCACCCATAGGTCGGGATAACACCACTACAACTATGGATATATATATATATATATATCCGTTATGTGTGTTCTTAAAATTGTGGTTACATGCGTACACATTTTACAAATATATATGTATATATACATTTTACATATAGGTATAAGCACACGCTATGTTACATAAACTGATAATCTTGGCGGGGGCACACGGGTAGTTTAATGGAGATGTAAAGCAAAAAATCAATGAATATTTTTGTGATTTTAAAAATTGGAGAATAATGATGGGACACATATGTTCAAACACCATAATAATTGTGAATATGGTTCCCATGTCATGCATAATCGAAGAACATATGTTACATGATTGATTGTAATGTTGAATAATATTGGAAAATGATGGGACTTAACCAACAACTATCAACACAAATATATTGGTGAATGATCAAATATACCTTGAAGTGTTTTTATTGGAACATCCCTATCCCCCTTAAAATTAATCACCCCCCTTGTATAGTCTGAAATATGTTTATCGTTTTTTTTTCTAAAACCATAGTTTCTCATGTTTCTGGGCTGTATGATTGTTTGTTTTGGTTGCATCCGATTGTTTTGGGAAATGTATCTGATACCCACAGTTTTGGCCATGAACAGTTATAAATGGACATATAACTCCTATAACTAGGGTTATAGATCATTATAATCCCATTCACAACTGTTAAGGGCCGTAACTGCAACTGTTGTTTTTTGGAAAGATTAAGTTTAGGTCTCCCGCAAAAAAAAAACAGCACACTGGGTCGGTTCAAGGTCGATGATGCAATGAGCAGCGGTGACACACAACTCAAGATAGTTACCCTCTGGCAAACTAATATAGCTGTGGAAAACAGCATATGTTTGGATAATTTACCTATTAAGATGGTGATTTACCAGTTCGCTACGTTAGTTTCCCGGAGGCTAACTGCCATTGGGTTGCGGCAAACAAACTCAATCCTGCACCAATTTTGAGACGTGTTTTGTGGTGTCTCAGCACCGCCACGGTGGGAGCTCCCTAGCAGATGTCTTATTTAATATTTTTGATGTCCCTTGTGAAATCGAGGGAACATCACGTACGCGCTGTTCGGTTGCGGCTTGAACGAGGTGACACTACGTCATGACAAAACTGTTGTGTGGGGGCTAGCAAGGCATTCATCCACTAAAAAAAACATATGTCGATTCTCCTTGGTCAGCTGAAAATATTCAGGGTGTTGCCAATTTTGTTTATTCTCGGACCAAAGTCCGAAGCCCGTCATGCCATCATGCCATGAAATTTCTGGGTCCGAAGTGGCCAAGGGAATCACAGCGTGATTTGGATTAGACTTTAAAATCTCAGCAATCTGTGCGACCTTGACACATAGTGAGTTGGACTGCAAATACCTCTGTCATACTCGACAGGTTCATAGCTTGGAAGGTCTATAGAACAGCACTTTGGGACACATTTTGGGGCACAGTTATGGCTATAACTATGGGATTTTGACCTCCAGAAGGTAGGATAGAATCCCTACAAGTATGGTTATATTATAATATTACAATATGTTATAATATGGTATCATTAATTTGTTATAATATCTTATAAGATGTTTTATTTAACATGTTATAATAAATAGAACCATATATATATAGCACATTTATTAGTGGAGCTTTCCCCCCCGGAGTACCCCTCCAATTTATAGTTTGGACATTGACCCGTACGTGGCACGTGTGGGGCTGCTTTTTTGTTTTAAAGAAATGGCCAAACTAACATAAGTAGTAACATACCTGTGGAGAATGGACAATTTTTTAGCCGATTTACCATGATTTACATATATACTAAGATGGTGTCCAGTTCGCTATGTTAACCAGAGGGTACAGGATGGTGCCCCCCAGTTATAAGTTGCTTTATAACCCCCATTAAATATAGTTATATCTGCCATAAGCCATAGTGAAATTGGAGTTATGTTTACCAACTTAGCTAACGAACTGGGGCACCACCTTGTACCCTCCGGCAATCAAACATGGCTTGTTGGAAGTTCTCCCGCAGTTCGATGGTTTTTTTTTTTTTAATCTCCGTTGATTTCCAACTGCCATGCTTAGCCATGCTTGGTGATCGGAGGGTAAAATGACAACATCCGGGGCTGACCTGGGTCTTACAGTTGAGGCCCGAGTTGTACCAGTTATAAGTACTAAGAAAACACCATTTATAGAATGTTTTTTATCCCATAGAAATAACCAGTTAGTTCACTAATAGCCATGGCAATAACTGTAGTTGTCGGAAGACTGACCTGGGGCTGATAGTTTCCAGTAGCATATCATATATATATATAATACAATGATAAACCGATAAACCATGACAATCTGGGGTATCCGATTTTTTAGAGAGGCCCACTTGATGGTGGCAAACTCGCATTGAAGACCAGGGCCTGCACGGAAAAAATGCTGCAGCGTCACGATTTTGTCCCTCGTGGGAAGCAGTCCATCAGGGCCAACTAGCGTCACGCCGATGGAATTTTGTGCCTAGTCCCAGAGTGACTGAGCGAAAACCCGCGCGGTAATGAATGAAAAAAAACGCGACATGTTGTCGTTCTTTCGCACACAAGGGAACTCTAATCAAAACATGTTCAAACAGACAATACATGAGTGCGTTTTTTGTGGTATGCAGGTATACTGATTCACTGGTCATGAGATCGTTCCGATATGTGTATATATTTAGACATACTGCGGATGGAAGAAATCCTGCACCACCTTGGATGGTTGAACCCCCTTTAAATAATGGAATAAACCACCTATCAACTGGTGCAGGATTTCTTCCATCCACCGTGTAATACCGAACATATATGTATATATAATTTTAGTTGTTGGTGGGTAAATTAATTATGACATATGATCCTGTAGATGATATAAGTAACAATATATCACAATGTGTTTTTTGTTCAAACCGCCAATTGAAAACCCATGCATAGTACATAACCAAGAAAACACACACATAGTATAAACCCATCCATCCATCCATCCATCCACCCACCCACCCATCCATCCATCCATCCATCCGTACTACATCAATACCTAGATACATAGATTATATCATAGACAAAGACTAGACGGTCGAAAGTATAACTATACCTATATGTACCCTCCAGTAGTCAAAAAAGATTTGCAGGAAAATCCATCATTTAGTTCGATGATATTCCCATTCAAACACCATTTATAGAGGATTTTCCAGCTTGCCATGTTTGATGACACAAGAGGGTATACTCAATTGAAAACCCAGTAAGTTCAATATTAATTTGTATTATAAATCATAGTTACTTTACCTAGGCAAATAGCTATTATATTTTCCCCGTAATATGAAACACCTCGCAGAAACCATGGTTTAGTAAGGTTTAGTAGGGGATGAAACCACATTTTTGGGACCATACAATGAGGGTGTTTAACAGGTGGATGGGATTGTTATATCTTCCCATCATTTCCCATAATGTGGGTACAACAATAAAAACATACTACATAAGTCATTGAGACAAACATATCAATGAATATATTTTTAAGAATATATATATAATGATTATTAATGTAGATTGCCGTGTCTCAATACTTCTGTCTCATTAGTGTCCCCAAAATCACCATTTTTATAGGTAGTATGTTTAGACTCAACGCCCACCATTTGCCCCACAGTTTACATGGGGTAGGATGGGGTGGGGTGGCATGGAGTGGGGTGGGGATGTTAACGTTCCCTGGACCATGTGCCTTCGACCATGCACAATCCTATAAGTTCATCCCGTCGAGCTCTTCCAGAAGCAGGGCAAATGGCAGGAGTTGATCGAATGTTTACCGTTCTCAGTCATGGGTGGTAAAAATGGCATTGTTTTACCCCCATCATTGCCTCATTTGGCACTTGGGGTCTATCCCATTGACTACAGTTAAGGCCCGAAATACCAGTTATAAGTCTTATAACCCCATTTATAGAATGTATAATCCCATTGAAATAACCAATTATAACTAATAAATGGCCATAACTGTGGGGGTGATTTTTCATGGGGTTTCAATGGGATTAAATATCTCAATGGTTTCTTACAGTTATGGCCATTTATTAGTTATAACTGTTTTTTTCAATGGAATTATACATTCTATAAATGGGGTTATAAGGACTTATAACTGGTATTTCGGGCCTTAGCTGCAGGTGCTCTTCAATCGTTCTGAGGACCCCTTTGTGAGTTTGGAGGGTGGACCTCTGTTGGGTTGATTTCTTGGGAGTTAAGGCCGGAAATACCAGTTCTAAGTGGTTATTTGGATGGCTATAAATGGGGGGTACTATGGGGTACCCCAATAGCTGGATGGTTTATTTCATGGAAAGTTCGATGAACATGGATGTTTTTGGGGTACCACCATTTTAGGAAACCACCAAATACGGTTATAATTCCATAAGCGGGGTTCTTTCACTGACTTATAACTGGTATTTTGGGCGACAACTCTGGGAGTTATACTACGGAATCTACTAGCGATGATGATAATCCATGGTAGGGAAACCGGTTTCCACTAACTAGTACAATGAAATGGGATTGAGCCTCTGGTAAACTGAAAAATATACTACGGAAAATCACCATTTCCAATGGGTAAAGCAACTATACATGGCTATGTTCAATAGCTATGTTAATTACCAGAGGGTATGGCGTGTTTTGTTAAGGAATTCAACTGCAGAAGATTGTGGTTGGTTGATGAGTTGTTTTTGGTTAAGCATCAATTAACATTGCGGATATCAAACCATCGAAGCAACGTTGGGATTTAAGCAAAAAAACATGGATTTTCGCTGGGGCAACATTTGTGATCTGAGGAGAGTTGAGTGGATTCTGTTTGGGAAGGCACTTAGACGGGAATGCTGCTAGCCGTGCAATCATCCATTTTGTTAAACATGATTAAATATGTCTGGCCAGTCATTTTCCCACAAGTTTGTGCCCCACACTCATATATACATATATATATATATATTTACATTTATATACGATGTGGCCCCCCCTAGATAGCTAAGTTGGTTTATAATGTGAATTTCACGATGTTTTGTGATACTTAAACTTTAGTATATGCACGGAGTTTATAAACCAAAAAACATCAGGTTTGGGTGCCCGAGATATATAGCTATATAATGTTAGTCAAGCATTAATATACCAACACATAAGCTTGTCCACTAGTAAACCACTTGCAAAGTGGGGCCCCCAAACGATAGCTAAGTTGGTTAATAACTCCAATAACTATGGTTTATGGTACCTTTAACTATAGTTACAGGTGCTTAAAAACCAACTTACAACTAGGGGGCCCCACATTGTATGGATTAGTTTAAGTTGATATGGATTGATATGGCTTACCAATAGCTATTCACGGTTCATGGTGACTCTAATCGCTTATTATATACACTAATGATTAACAGTTACTAAGATTTGTTGTTTAGCGTTCATGTTTTTCCGTGACCGGAGGCTCGACTCATGAAAACAGGCCAGCTGCTGGTCAGCTTCTCCTATAAGTGGTATACGGGGCCGCCTTACTGTACTTGGTGGCTCATCCAACTTAGTAAGTGGGTTATAACCCCAGTTATAAATGGGATAAGTAGGGTTAATCCACTTATCATTGGGCTTATAACCCACTTACGATTCGTGGGATGAGCCACCAAATACCTGGCCAATGACAGAAAACGGTGCTGTTGTTTGCGGCGGGTGAGGACGAAGGCTGGGTGATAAGTTTTTTTTCAACCATGATTCATGATAAAGAGCTCATACAGTTTTGGCCATGGCGTTTTTTGGGATAACTAACTGCTGATTTAACTCTGGGATAATATTAATACATTCTATAAATTGATGGGGTTTTCTGTTCGTATTTATAACTGCTATGACGTAAAGGGCCTACAAACTGTATTAGTGGCAACACATCACGACTCTCGCGACTTGGGGTCCTCTGAAGCCCGCCCAACCTCAGCGTGGAGCGGTAACAGGTTACCCACGCCGCAGGGCTGCAATGGGCTGCATGTCAGAGCCAGGGCCATTTTACACATGGGCATAGTACACGGAGGCCGTTGAGTTTGAGAAGCAGAAGGCTGCAACAGAGATTGCAGCGCTGAATTACACAGTTGAAACTATTGCGGATAGTTGCAGAGAACAAGCTGAGCTCTTGTGCAGTTTGTGCGCTGCAACTGGCACGCAGTTTGCGATGTGTCAGAGCAGTAGATATTATATATATATGTAAATATGTATGCATAATATAATCAATAGGTTTTATGAACCAACCTTAAAACTGGGGTGGCACCTCCTTGTGTAGTTTTCAGCAACTTTGGAACCTTATCAACAAGGAGAGTCGGTGCATTGGGGACCGACATGTTTGAGCACGTGATTTTGGACACGACTCACAACCTGGAAGAACTTTGATATGTATACAGTAGAAATACGCATAGAAACTTAAGATGAGCATTGTCATGAAGCAAAGCGACTGAGAAGTATGTATTCCCAGGCCCCAGGCTGTTTGATACCAGCCGTGAAGCATGAAAACCTGGTTTGTGATGATCATCCAATACAGGAAAATGGCCCTTGAAAAATACAAGTTTTATGAGTGGGTGAATTCACCCCATTTATGGAATTATAACCCCATTGATGGCCATTTATGATCATGTATAACTGCAAAATGACCTGAACTGTGGATAATTCATAACGACGTTACGTATAACTGCTTTAACTCGGGCCTTAATTACAGTTATGGCCATGGCTATTAGTGAACTAACTGCTGATTTCTATGGGTTAAAAAACATTCTATTTTGATGGGGTTTTCTTAGTACTTATAACTTATATAAAGCTGGTATTTCGGGCCTAATCACGGGCTCATCGAATCGAAAAAATGGTAACGCCCCGTCGTGTTGCTTGGTTGGTTTAACCGAACTGGGGGGTTGCTTAAAATACCCATGACATATTGGAGAAAATGAAGGATTTTAGTGGAAATTAATACCATTTTTTTAGTGGAAAAGTGTAGAAAATGGTTTCTTATTTTTTTTTGTGGAAATTAACCTTCCAACCCCGAAAAACGGCAGGGTCTGTGTTAATTTATTGGATCTTCCCATTACCCATTGTATCCTCCTTGTATGGTGAAGCCCTCCAGTTATACGTTGGAAACATGACCAAACATACTTTACTTCGTGTGATCCCCACCATGACATTTATACATTTTCTTACTGGCAAATCTTCTGGCATTCTATCTGACATATCTTCTGGCATTCTATCTGGCAAATCTTCTGGCATTCTATCTG
>Ga0126342_10012964_pt1 | contig 14817 bp, 15 predicted proteins | sample Cyp1metagenome_FD_92528 | JGI IMG/M metagenome (GOLD analysis project Ga0126342, IMG submission 92528) | Coral microbial communities from Lord Howe Island, Old Settlement Bay, Australia - Cyphastrea 1 metagenome | ecosystem: Host-associated > Invertebrates > Cnidaria > Coral ... | reverse complement strand
GTAAAAAAAAAAGTTACTTCGGAGACCCCTCTTGGAAGATGCATTTTAAAAAACTTCACGAAATGCAGGTTTTAAAGGCGTTGTGCGTTGAAAAACGCGCGACGCCCTCGAGGGGACCTTCCCATGTTTATCTATATCATATCAAAACTGCCAATAGTATGGCCATTTATGGCATAATTAACCTATGAATCCAACCTGGACATGTCGCCCTGCTTACGTGGCCCCATGCCAGGCTGGTCCATGGGCCTCTGCCCATTGTGGTACCAGCATAGATGCTCCGGCTCCTCAAGAACCAGGACCTGGTGAAATGAGTTGAGATGGGCCAGTTTTCTGAGGATATCATGGGACTATAATGTGAATATCAATGGGATATCTAATGGGATACTTAATGGGCCAATATAGTCTCATTTCCTGGGGATATTTATGAATATTTACTGGGAATTCAATGGGATAAAAAGCAACAATCATGGGGATGTAATTAATGGGATTAATGGAGGAAACCAACCTACAACAATGGGATGTTAATGGGAATATAATGAGAATACAGTGAGATATCGGATATAATCAACAATAGGATATTTGGGCTTGTGCAAATATATATATATATATATATATTATATATATTATATATATATATTATATATATTATATATATATATTATATATATATTATATATATATATATTATATATATATGTATATATTATATATATATATGTATATATTATATATATATATATATATATGTATACTTAGCACCACAATTCTGTGGTCCCTTTGGTCTTAATTCTTGATTCGTACCCGGTATCAGGCATCTTCCACATTCATTGTTTTCCTCCACTGGCCACAGGCCACGATTCTTCCACCAAGAATACTGTTCCAAACAGTCTCGACCAGTTTGGGTCACCCCATGACCATCTTGGCTCCCCTGGTCTCAGGACTGAGCGAAGCTGATTTGCCCAACTTCACCTTCCTCTCCCAGTTCTCCACTCCGCTACACTTAGGTCATGACATCTTTTGGGCAGTCGGCAAGAACCTTTCAGAACAAGCATTATATGCATTGGGGAGTTGTGCTGGGGTCGGCGATGGTCTTCTTGCAAATATGCAGTGTAGAAAGTATGGACGCCTAGCTGCAGCTGGCAAATATACAAAACTATATACCCTGGCCCTGTTCATCCCTGCTCCCTGCGGTCTGTTACGAAAGTACATGAATGTAACGTAACCTACTGCCTGATATGTTCTTTTCCGTGAGTAGTGAGCGAGAGGACACTTTCAAACCAGCTTGCCACACCTGCGAGTTGTCCTGCTTTGGAAAGATGCTCTTGACAGTATCAAAGTAGGCAGCCTCACGCAGTTTCGCACTGTTGCAACTGGTGGTGAGTCAAAGACACAGGGTAAGGGCATCAAACGCACAGCTCTTGTGACTCGGTATGTCCCACCAAAATCCTTTAAAACTTCTTGCATCTCCACTCACAGCGCTTCAAACTGCTTGTTAAAATCTGCTTTGTTGAGAAAATGCAGATGCATTCTCAACCAGAAGCCTCCACAGCTCAGTCAGTCCCCTCAAAAAGCCCCCAATTCACGGACGTCTTTGGCGAGTCTAGGGGGAGAGTGAGGAGTCTGCATACTGCTGCAGGCGCAGTCAGGCGCAGTCAGGCGCAGTCAGGCGCAGTCCGGCGCAGTCCTCGTACCAGCGAAAGCTTAAACCTTCTCTGTCTGGATCCATCTTTGCACGGTCCACACACCACTTCCGAATGTATCTCTCCTGCAGCTGCCACCGTGTGGTCAATGTTTGAAGCCCTTGGAAAGTCCAATGCCTATTTTTTAACTATTTTACGATCTTATGCAATCATATTGAGGATAGTGGTGTTACAGAATCACAGCACACAGTCTTTGCCAGCGAGACTGTCGCGTCTCTGTCCTGATCTTTGGGGTTTTCAAAGCGGAGGTTGTCTGGATATATGAAAGCCTCGCAGTTCGCCGTGTGGCGATATATGAGGGAACCTGAATGAGCAATAGAGTAAAAGCCCAACAAGTTTCCTCATCAATTATTGGCGTATCTGATATGTGATTTATCTTCCAAACACATCCAAACCCAAGAAGCGACCCCTGTTCGCATCTGAGGCCACATGGAAGACCAAATTTGCTTGCTTGTTGCCAATGTGATATTGATGTTGACACACGAGCAAATCAATCCTTCAAGGAACGAAACATGGAAAGCGGTTGCATTGCCCAGTGCAAGTACCATTACAAATCTTCTACTGTTCTCTTCAGACTGCCTCAAGACTCCCAAGGCCCAAAGTAAGAAAGCACTTTCCAGCTCAGCCCTCGCTGTCTAAGCGCCGCCCCTTTCACGGGGCACAGGGCCCTAGCAAAGATGTTCACAATTGATGACAAATGACATGGGATGTCGCAATTCTCATGCACTGTTTGCCTTTGAAAACCTTTGGGTTTCCATGAGTACTAGGCCTACTAGGCCGCCCAGGCCCTTGTGAATGGTGCAACGCTAGTCCCCAGATGGCAAACGGTCCCTTGGTACTTGATGCAGCAACGGCGGCATAAGGATACGCAAGTCATGTAGGTATGGCAATAATCATAAGCTTGCCAGTCCAGTCCGGTTCATAGGCCAAAGCTCCGCAAACCAAACCCAGGGCCAGTGCAGAAGTGAGGGGTCAAATTTAGTGACCCCAACTTGCATTGTGTGGAAAACCGCCTCGTGGGAGTTGCTAGCTTTGCCCTCAGCATATCCTCACATTGCAATATTCAACTTGATCTAGACATATCTAGATCAACTATATAAATTCAAAGCTAGAATACATGATGTTCACATCTGTGGTCTGTCTACTAGCAACACCCTCCCAATCTCTGGGAAATTAGATAAAACAAAGATTCGTGGGATTATCCAAACTTTCTCCAGAGCTTGGAATTAGCCGAAGACCAGGATGCTCGGATATTTACAATTTTCCCAGGAACGCTTTGTGTTCCCAAGGGCTAGGATCCTGGAACGTGAATCAACCCCCTCCTGCTTCTATATTACACATCACTGCAAACACTAGTGCATGGCAAATGCATATGGACAATTATGGACATACTCTATAATATATATATACATAATTGTGTGTATGTATACATATATGTGTATGAAGATGTCACATGGAGCACTTCGCAGTGATGGACAGTTCCGGAGGGTTTTGTCACATCCAGCTGCGCAAGCGATGCATCGATGCATCACTTCTGCGTGAGGATCTCTGCAATCTTCCGGGAGACGACGCCAGGAGGATCCCAGCCAGGCCCCATCATAGCCTGGGCCGATGTCGTCTTCTCCAACTGCTAATGAAGCTTTCGCCTGCGTCAAGTTCTGCCTTGGTATAAAGTAGGAACCCCCCTTGTAGTATCAAATAGCCCACCCAAATCTTGTTCAACAACTCTCATCATCCGTCCGAAGCACTGCTTTGCCCATCATGGCATCGCGCATCATCACCTGCCACAGAATGCAGGCCATCCATCTGCTCCAGCAGGAATGACTGACAAGTTTCATGAACAGCAAAGAGTCAGCTGTTCAGCTCCCAGAATCGCGGAAAAAAATACACAAATATGGTGTTGCATGGTGCTGCTTTCCAAGAAAGACTGACATGTTTGATATATGATCCTGCTCTGCATCGCACTCGGTGCGCCTCTGTGATGTCAAGGTTCTGCTTCTTGATCATTGCATTGTAACCTCTAGTGACACTTCCCAAGACTTCCCCAAGGGCAAGCTGTCAGTGATTCTGAAAGAGTCTCAAATAAGCGCTACTGTCTTGAAGTCGGCGAAACTCTGAATTCCTTTCATGTGACTGTTTTGGCTCCCTAAAACAGGCTGCTACCAGATGTAATGAAACCACTTTGCAGAAGCTGTGCTAATACAAGTTCTGAAGCATTGGCATCTTAAGAAGCCGCTGATGTGAACATGAGAAGGAGAGCAACACGAGGTTCATCAAGTTGTGAAACCACACAACTCCAAGTCTCCGCAACCAACTGGAATATGTCTGAATTTGAAAATTTTGAGTTGGTGTTTTGACTCAGACATAAAAACTCGTACGAATTGAGGGAGGGAAAGAGGTTGTAGAGGATGTTTGAAGCGTGTTTGGACGTTTTGAGTTGTCCTACCACTCCCTTGCAGCGCCAAAAGTGCAAGCTGGAGGCTGTCTCGCGCCTCAGACAACAAGCCGTAGGATTGAAGTGACGACGGTTTCTGCTTCTTCTCACTCTATGTCTGTCTGTCCAATGACGGGAATTTGGAGCAGGTCCCCTTGTATAGAAAGGGTCGGAATACAATGGACTGTTGCAATCTTTGTCTCCCTTCAAACTTCAACTTGTGACGCGCGAACAAGATTGGACAGCTAAAACCACTTGGGTTTGTCGGAAGGTCCCTCACACATCGTTGAGAACGTCATGTTTCCCCATGTTCCCCCAGTTTACAGGTTCACCAACATGAAATCGCCATGATCCCATAGATTTTCCCATGACAAGTCGCCAGTGAGGGCTCCTTCGGTACCCAGTGCACGGTGGAATTCTTCGATGGATCTGGTTGCTGCTCTAGTACTCTCATGGCCTGAACTATCCGGGACTCAAATGGACAAATGGATTCAAATGGTCCAAAAAATCATAACCCCAAATTGCCAATCTCTTAATTTTGAGGGTGTACGGAAAAATCATAGTAGTTAATAGTGATCAATCGTTGGCTTTGGGGGTACCCTGTTGCTCAAACAAAGCCACATTTTGGTAGAAGTTGGCATCCGCAAACGGAAATTGGGATTCAAAGGCGGTTTGACACGGAAGTTCATAAATGTCAACATCTGCTATGAACCCCTTGCTTCGAAATCATGCAGCCACCTGTGAATCTTTGATAGCAACACATTGCAAGGAAGTTCCCATTCCTTGACAATGCAGCCTCCATCTTCTATTTCCATACTGTACCTTTGCATACCTTTGCTACATTGACTCTGGCCAAACCACTGAGTATGTCCATGTCTCAAGCAGTCTCATCCCCTATTTCACAATAGATATATAATGGGGAGCAACTTGTTTAAATGGAGGTTTCCTAAGTCATGGGCATGGGGGTACCCGCATATCATCCAAAATCAGACAATTTTAGTATTGAAGCCAATGGTTTTGGGATGTTTTGGGGATCCACCATTTTAAGAAGTTCCCAAATCGATGTGTCTGGATGTTGACGGCCTGTGCTACTTGCGTCCCAGCTTGCTGCAAGACTCCCGCACTCGCTGCGCCGCTGGCACTCGTCTTGATTGCTCCAACTCCAGCCCTTCCTGTGGTGTCGTGCATCTGGTTTCAATATGTATCAATTTCAAGAGTTCTAGTATCAAGACTATCAAGGATCGGCTGGCATCATTTCTGGAACGAGCAATCAACTTGACATCGTCGAAATGCATCCCAGTTTTTTCCATGACAGCTTCACAGCTCATGAGACTCGCGTGGACCCTTTGCCAGCGAAGAGACACATGCATAAAGTTCATAGGCGGCCTTTGAGCACTTCAAGACACGCTCTGAAGTGAAATTGGGATCCTTGAAATACTTCTGGATCTTTGCGCGTTGCGCAGGCTCTATGTCTGACTTGGATCGCAGCTTGGAAAGCAAGAAGGGATCTGACAGCAAGTACCGCCGTGCAGGCTCCCAGTAGTCAATTCGTTTTCGCGCCCTTTCATCAAAGGACTTCACAGGTTCGATATGAAATAAGACACAACAAACCTCCATGAGCATTCGCACTGGGGGTGGTGGTTTCTTCAGAGCTTTGATCTCGGAGAGATCACGCATGGACAAGCCACCCTGGGGTGTCTGAGGCACTTGACCTTGGAGGCCTTGGAGGCCTTGGAGGCCTTGGAGGCCTTGGAGGCCTTGGAGGCCTTGGAGGCCTTGGAGGCCTTGGAGGCCTTGGAGGCCTTGGAGGCCTTGTGCTATTTGGGTGCCCCCTGAGGTGCTATCCACCTTGGGTGCCTCCGCCTCCCAGCTGCGGCTGGTCGAGAGTGGTGGACCCAGTGGTGGTCCAACCAGCCCAGGCTTCTGCAATCGCGCCATGGATTCACCACCTGGGTCCTGATGCTCCTGGTACACTGTGGCCCATTCCCGCAACAATCCACCAGCTGTGGGCAATTCCTCCTCCATCTCCAAGGTTTCTGAGGGCTCAAGAACCATCTCTGGACTATTCTGAAGCGAACCACTGGAATCCAACTCACTGAGTGCACTCTGTGCCTGGTCCATCTCCAAGCGGAACTGTTCAAACTTGTTCTGAAGCTCTCGGCGTTTTTCCTCAGCCTTGTTCAGGTCCTTGTCCAATGCCTTGCTAAGCTCCTGTTGCTTACCTTGGTGCTAAACAGGAAAGATTGCACCAGAAAGGGACACCTTTGGTTTTGCATGCTCAATTGCATTAAATTACACTCGATCACATCTCACTCCATAACAAATGCATCGCATTCTGATAAATCTGGCTCTTGTGCAATCCATGAGTCTACCAGTCTACTTGCAAATGATCCTCATAATTATGGTTTCGTGCCTCAAACCCATAATGGAGAACAAATAGCCCAAAGAGGCATGGAACATGCGTAATCACAAAAATGACAATTTTGGGTGGACTATGGCGGACTGGTGATTATATCATGTGATATATATATATATATATAATAATTATATATCATAATTATAATTATATATATACATATCGGGACTCATTATATATATATATATATATGATTATATGTATATATATATATGAATTATATGAATAAATAATTTAAATATCATTAAATATCCATATATATATATATATCCATTGGAGATCATTGGAGAGTTTCTCGTTCAATGGATTCAAGGTCCAGCTGCGAAGCCTCTTCGTGAGCTCCACGTGCTGCTCTGCAGTCTCTTGAAGTCGACGTCGCAAGGCATCGCGTTCTGCCCGCGACTTTTTGAGCTCCTGCTCCATCTGGGCCATTTCTGCCTCACAACTGTTGAGCTTCTCTGCTGTTTGCTGTTGCAAGGCCGCGATTTCATCCTTCTCTGCCCGTTCTTTCTGAAGTGCTGCACGGAGTTCAGAAACTTCTCTGAGTACTGCCTCATTGACATCAGTGCTGTCTGTAGCCTGTGACTCCTGAGCCTGCTCAACATCTTCTATCTCAGCATATCTTTCCTCCTTTTCCTCCTCTGAGTCAAGGCCATCCTCACAAACTGCATCATGCACGGTGGGTGCCATGGAAATCCGACTAGGCTTTGCATCTGTCGATCCCGGCAGCTCCTCTGATTGCTGAGGCCCAAGGCCTTCAGGGCCTTCAGGGCCTTCAGCGCCTTCAGGGCCTTCAGGGCTCTCAGGGCTCTCAGGGCTTTCAGGGCCTTGGTCCTTTGGCACCTCTTGGTGAACCAACTCTTCGCACTCATGGCTGGGCCAAGCCACCAAGGATTTGAAGGATGGGGTCCAGCAAATCTCCCTGGCTTCAGGCGACTCAGACATGGACTGAGGCACTTGGGGCACCTCCAGCTCCGCCAAGGGAGGAATCACTTTGCTGGGCCTCCAGGGAGGCAGCTCTTCAGGAGAAGGTGCATCACCAGTGTCAGTGCTTTGTGCTCTTGCCCAACTTGGGGAGAGAACCCGCAACATGGAAGATTCCTCAGCTGCATGGGCAAATGCCCAACTGATCACAACTGGTCAAGAGAACCAAATGCTCTACAAGTTCTGGAATGGTGTGTATGGGTGTCACAGTCATTGAGAAGAATAAATAAACTAACGCCTACTACTAAGGTCTATATAAATTTAAAGAACATGTGTTCCAACATGTGTTCCACTACTAGGCATGTTGATCAATGGTGGCAAACATGAAAAAGATATGAAAAGATTCAAACATCAGCCACCGAGCATCTGAAGATGGCAACTTTGCTGCAGCCACCTGCGACAGTGGAATTGAAACGGCTTCCACTGGCGCTTTGGCTGTCCTTGAGGTGTCACTTAAGGACGCTGCTGCCACCGATGCCAAGTGAGCCAGGTCGGGTTGTGGAGCTGGCATGCTTGGCCAAGAAGATGAAGGGGATTGCACTTTGGGAGGTGGCTCAACAACTGTGGTCTGTATGGTTTGAGCTGTTTGAAGCAAACGGCCTTCACCTGGTAGACGGATCTCGGGACTTTTGATTTGCGGAATCTCCTTGTGCGCCTGCTCTGGTGTCTTCCAAACAACTTTACCCACCCTTCCATTCACATGCCCTGGCTGCAAGGTCTGCAACAGGGTGCGACCCGAGCCCACGGGGGCCACTGGGCTGACCGGGCCCACGGAGCTGATCAGCTCACATCGCGGCGTCACGGTCACCACTCGCGCCGAAGCTGGTGGGGTGGAGTGCCCCGAGGGCCCCGAGGGCCCCAAGGGCCCCGAGGGCCCCAGGCGAGCAGTGGCAGGGGGCGAAGCATCCCCAGGTCGGGACCAGGCCGTGGCTCCAAGCTGTGGCTGTGGACTGTGCCACACGGCCTGGGTGACATAGCCACGTGGGGCATACATGGCTGAAATCCTACTGACCTTGGGCAAAAAGTTGGCGGAATCCACATGAAAATGGAGAAGTGTAGCAAATTGATGTAAATAATAATATATATATAATATATTACGCATTCTGTGAAGCTGCAGTTCACCAAATGAGAGGCAGGCATTCCAAAACCACGAGACATCCAATCAGAATCAATCAGCTTTCGCCAAGCTTCGGGATGGTAGCATGGAGTTCCAGCTGATATCTCTGGTCCTAAACACAGCAGCCACATAGATAAGTCATGGGCATGCGTCAACAATTAGGGAGTCCAATGGACTCATCAACTGTTATCAACTTTTAGCGTTGTTTGAATCTCATCCATCTTGAAGGGATGGAAAACGTTCAACCACCTTCTTCTTGAACCTTTCCGCCTTCATTCTGTCAGTTGTCTCTCCACGTCTCTCTGTGGGATCCTGAGACAGGGACAACACTGGCATGGAGGAGATGCGCGGTACCTTGCCTTTCTCCTGACATGGCGCAAAATTTTTGAGGCCCATCACATCCCCTATGTGGCTATGGATCAATACCTACACATACCATTTTTAGTGGGATGAACATCCATTTACCAGCTATTTTGATGTTCACTAGGGGTACCAGGGTTTTGACACACTGCCATGTCAGCCTATGTCTGTAGCTAAAAGGGTGATGGGTACAACAGGAGAAAACCACTCCCATGTCGCCAATCACAAAAGAAGAAAAAACCTTGGCCTTGGGTCGAAACGGACCAAGAACCCAGAATTTGACCACGTTTGGTGTTCAACAACTCAACGAGTCCATTTGGGCATTTGGGTTTGTCTGGAAATAGGGTACTCCATGGTACACCAAGAATCCCATAGTTTATCATCATTTGTTTACCATTGAATCACACTTAAAAAACCATTTTGGGGTATACCCCAGTTTCAGACACACCAAGCATGTCCTCTCTCGGCACAGGTGGCTTTGATGCTGCGGTCTTCTCTGCAAGCTCCTGCCGTTGCCCCATTGGAGACCCCATAGCCAGTGAAGACAAGAAAATGTCATGTACCCTGCGGTAATTGTGGCAACTTTACTAGATAATACTAGATAATGTCAACCCTGGATTAATAAACCTCTGGATTGTTTAATTGGGAGGGTATTAGATTATGACTATTGGAGGAGGACCCCCCCAATTAATAAACAATGGTTTATTAATCCGGGGTTGACATTACATTAGATACATTGGTTCTCTGCGCAAGTTGGCTCAATGAGTCACTGAGGTATTTTGGTAAAACCCATCTCAGGACTTCTCCAGCCGAAACTGGTCGAAATTGGCTACCCCAAGCTTTGAAAGACTAAGACTGACCAGAGTCCGTGGCTGCCATGGAAGTTTTGAATTTCGATCCATGGATGCCATGGATGTAAAAAAGTGTTAGTCACTTGGATCAAAATCTTGGCTCCATAATTGTCCATGAATTCATGGGAATGGAATGGAATGGAATGGATGTCATCGCATATGGACATCAATGGGAATATCCAAGTCCTCGTGCACTTTCAGGTTTTCCATTGCAGCCTTGACATTCTCAGAAACCTGGTCGAGAAAAGATTGCACACATTAAAGAGAAAAAACAGGTGGGAAACTCACCAAAACTAACCCATGATTTCATGTGAATGAGAAAAACAGAGGGAAATCATCCAACATTTAGGTATATTTAGGTACCCAACATAGTTTCACAGTTTTCTGGTACCCTTTTTAGGAAAGCACCGACACACGCGCATCAGTTGATCCATTGATCCATTGATCCATTGATCCATTGCCCCACCCAGACCTGCTGGCTATTGTCATCTGCACGTCGACCTGGTCCGCACCATCGAGTTTTGTCCAAGGGAAAATTATCACATCTACATAATTGATCATAAATGTACCATCCAAATCTGTTTGAAAACCATGGGAATATAGAATTCACATTTAAGTTTCCTGGAAATGTTTCCTCACATCAGTTTTAGGGGAGAAGTTGTAGCTGCGCTTGGCGCCTCCAGAAGTCAGCAGTGCCGCAATCTTGCGCGACCTGGGACAGCAGGTTTGTCCAGCTTTGCCGACAAAGGCTTCCATTGAGTATGCTATGTATAATCTGTGTGTATATATTATATATATAATATATACTGCATATGAAGATTATATACATGATATATCATGATACCTTACGCATCCATATGTGTGTGTGTGTGTCTCTCTCTCTCTCTCTTGTCCGTGTCCGTGTGCAACTGCTTACGTACCCAAACTCAGAGTTTGGCTAGCTGTTCTGTCATGTTTTGTTCACAGTGTAAGCCTACCGGTTCCGCTTTTCCATGCTTTTCCAGAGTCCTTTGCCATCGCAACAGTGTCCAACCACGTATTCATTGCATTATCTAACCCCCCAAGAGACAACTATGCTTGGTACTAGTAAAATGACTACGACATACGACCATCCACTCTTTGGCCACGACTGGGCATCCGCACACCATGCCAGGGGGTTCCCAACCTCCCCCAAACTCTGAAGAGCGACCAATCGTTGCAGCCTTCATCATCTCCTGGGAATGTGCCCGGTGGGAACTTTGGCGTATCTCAAGTCCTTCAAAATGGTCCATGTAGCTGGGGAAAACCATTTAATTATTTAATTGGTTGGGGATGGTGGGGGTATCGGTCTCCCATTTCAAGAGGCCCAAAATCTCCAGAAAAGATGCGCCGGGGATCACGGGAGAGTAGGAAAAGGATGGAAAAGGTCGAAAACGAAGCTCTGGCAGAAACCATCCAATATCGAAGTATGTTGAACCCCTTTCACCATCCAATATCGTCCTCAGTGACATCCAGCTTCCGGCTCCGGGAGCCCTCCAATAAGGAGTTGCGACCTTATATCAGATTTTCGTGGAACTGGTTTTCTGGTTTCATCTTTTTCACGGTCTCTACATTTCATCAAGTTTTGCTTCAGGATCTCTGGGCCTTCACGCTTGCCCGGCCCAGTGACGCCTTACCAGGCGGAGTATGATTCCACTATATTCCACTAAACATTCATGTACAGTACAAAGCTCATAATTGTTTGATGGTTTCGACTCATCCCAGACACTTTGTCACTTAGGATGTCTTATGATGTCTTGATATGTCTTGGGATCATCCTCAGAGGATGGAAAGTACAACCAGAAACGGCTTGATTATCTCCGCCTCGCTAGGACTCCAGTAGATGGTCTTTGACATCCTCCAGAGCTGCAACTGCTATGGGGCAAAAATATAGAGACAGAGTTCGACTATGTTGGACTTGGAGAACTTGATAGAAGTTGCAGTTTGTGTTTTCAAACATGTGGAAACTCTCTTTCGCCAGGAATTCTAAGCATTCATTCAGTGCCATTGATTCATGGTGAGATGTGAACAGCGGTGCCAGAAAATCATCTGCCACAAGGGAAAGGCTGAGACCTGCACGTTGGAGCGCCCAAAAAATCCTGTATACGAAGAGCTGATGTTGCTGATACGACGAATGTTCAACCCTTCGGAATCCTGGCCCAGTATAAAGAAACGACAAGAAAAACATAGAAAAAAAAACATGGCACAAACCATGAAAGGCAAATATATGGCAAATATCCTGTCATTCCCCAATGGAGCCAGTGTCAAATGTTTTTCCGCTGTGGAAAGACTGCCCAGTGTACTTGGAAAAATATCCTGGAGCCAAAGTGCAACGGAAAGCGAGTTCTTACAGAATGGATTGATAAACCTTCGGTGCGCCTCTCCTAAGGTGGATGGAAGAAATCCTGCACCACCTTGGATGGTTGAAACCCTATAAATAGTGGTATAAACCATCTATCAACTGGTGCAGGATTTCTTCCATCATCACTGTCATCCCCGTCTTTCAAAGTGTCTAATTCAAACTGGAGCTGAAAAGCCCCTAGCACAAGCACGGCCTGATGCTCACTCGCCAACCATGGCATGACCAAGATCACCTTGTGTCCGCGCCTCCAGTGGAAGTTGAGATGAAATGAGCCGAGGGATTTGAACAATTTTGAACAAACAAGTCTATACATATATATATATGATACAGTATAACAAGATATAACAAGTATATGTGATGAAAGCTCTGCTCCTGCTTTGAATCAGCGGACACTGCAAAATCTGCAATGCTTCCACCCTGGCCTTGCCAGGTAAAGACTACGCAAGAGCGGATTGATGGACGGTCCAGTCCTCTTTGAAGCGGCTGGAGATGCGGCTGGTGCAAGGACAAACATCACATTTCGTCACATTCAAAGTATGTCATTTGATGGAAAGTATGCACTTGCAAGCTGGACATACTACCATCAATCTACCATTACACTATGTCATCTGGGGACCCTTTCGGAGGATGATGACATGCTGTGACATGCTATCCTTGCGAATCCATCTGAGGCATTGTTTGGTACTTACTTGCTCACAGCTGTCAAAAGCCAAGAAGTAGAGGGTTTTGCAGAAATTCAAAACTGGAGGCCCTGGAGGCCAGAGAAAACTAGAAAAACCAGGGATTTGACCTGTAAAGGATAGAGAAAATCTTCTTGGAGAAGCTGCAGCCGCTGCGCCATGTCTGAGTGCCCCACGTCCAAGGTAATGCTGCGGTGGTGATCACAGTTACATCCCTGGAATGCTTCAGCTCAGTCAGTGATGAAATATCTTGTCTTTCTATATTTCGGGGGCACCAAACAAAATTGGCCTGGTACACTTGTATAATTGATAAAATTCACAACTTTGCCAGTTTGTTGAGTTACATGGAGAACCTGCCGTGTTTACTGTGTTTACTGGATATTCTCAACTCAAAGTGCTACAGATGTAGGCAACGGGCGTGGAAACAGTTTGCAATTCTTGGAATTGACTCTCTATTGGCAGTGAAGTTGTTCTTGGAAATGCAAGCTCAATGTCTACCAGCCACTACTGGCGTGTTGAATGAGCGAACACCTGCAAGGAGTGTGAACCCCCAGTGGTTAAAGTTCCAGTTGTTTCAATGTCCTCAATTATTCCCTTCCCCCATGTCATCAGTAGTCCCTTGGCCCAAATACAATCAAATACAATCAAATACATCCAAATGCCTTGAAATGAGTCTTGCGCAACGTAAAGACTGTTAAAACTGATATCATTTGGTATCATTTGATATCCATGTCTCCCCTACAATTCAGATCAGGTCCTCGAAGCATTGCGGAGATCCGAAGCAGCTGTGCACCTGACGTCAAATTCCTGGATTCTCCCAAGAAGGGGATGGGACACCATATAATTGTATCACAAGACCACACTAGGTTCAGAACTGTCATGTGAGGTAGCTTGGTGATGACAAAATCAGTGCTTCTCCCAAACTGTATTTGTTTCAATGGGATTCATGTAACCTCGCCAGAGAAGGCTCAAATAAGTCATGGCGTCCATGAAGTGCTCAGCTTGGGACTTGGGGAAGGGGCCCAAGGAATAGATGGGCACACCACGCTGCGCATCCTGTCAGATCAGTGCTTTTTCGGGACACGAGGACCTATGCGAGATTCAAGATATTCCAAAGGAAGAAATGGCGCTGAAATTCACCATTCCTAACCATTCTGAATGGATCTTTACCATTCCCAGCTTCCCAACTTCCCAACTTCCAACCATTTTTTTTGCTACCCGCAAGCACAGCACGCTCCAAGGCTTGGACGATGGGTGTTCTCCCGAGCTGTTGGACTAATGTGGCTTCTCCCTCCCGAGAAGTCCTCGCCGATCGGGATGGGGTCTGGACTAAGGGATGATCCAATAACTAAGGGCTACAGCAATATGTAGTAATATTCATAACTTAACTTTCAATCACTAAGCATTAATCCCCATAAGTTGGGCTCTGGGATCCATGTAACTATGCTAACTAACCATTTAGAACATGTTTCATTTTATAACCTCAACTGCACACCCAAGCGGGGTCAGGGGTCAATGAAACCTCTCTGGGAAGGCCGCCCAAAGTTGTCCACGTAACTTGGGTGAAGTCGAAATGCTGGATGCGGCTGGTTCACCAGAACTTTCACGACAAAAAAACTGACTGAATCTGACTGATAAAGAAGGCTTCAGACCAAACCGGTGGCAGGTACAGTATTTGTTCGGAATTAGGTATCTGCATGTATCTGCACTTCATTGGCACTTCATAAACATCTTATATATATATGTGTATATATATATGTGTATATATATGTATGTATATGTATATATATATATGTGTGTGTAAGGTATATGTATATATGTATATATATATATATGTATATATGTATATATATATATATGTATGTGTATATATATATATATATATATATGTATAT
>Ga0126342_10012963_pt1 | contig 14817 bp, 12 predicted proteins | sample Cyp1metagenome_FD_92528 | JGI IMG/M metagenome (GOLD analysis project Ga0126342, IMG submission 92528) | Coral microbial communities from Lord Howe Island, Old Settlement Bay, Australia - Cyphastrea 1 metagenome | ecosystem: Host-associated > Invertebrates > Cnidaria > Coral ... | reverse complement strand
ATTGAAACCACCAACCAAATGGTACTTAGTGGGATTCATAGATGGATTTAGTGGGGCTCTAAATATCAATTGTGGCTGCTTGCACCCTCTGATTGATGATTATATGGCTGGTTGGTGCTTTGGTTTATGATTTTCCATACAGTTGGGAATAATCCCAACTGACTTTCAGATTCTTCAGAGGGATTGAAACCACCAACCAGATGGTACTTAGTGGGATTTATAGATGGATTTAGTGGAAATGTTAAATGAAGCCACTCTTGGCCATTGAAAGATAGGAAAAAGGCGTTTTTGTCAAATAAAGATTGATTTTATGATTGTTTGGCCATCAAAAAGCAGTCGGTATAAGTTAGTTTTGTGCAAGTTTCATCGGAAAAGTGATGATAACCCAATCGATTTAGGGGTACTACATCTCCTGGGACAAGCGCAACGGTTGTGGTTGTGGTTGATGATGAATTAAATGAGGTTGTGGTACTACATGAGGTAATATTCATAAAGTGATGATAACCCAATACATATTCTGAACTTGATTATGAATTAAATACATATTATGAATATTAATTATTATTCAAGTTCAGAATATGTATTTCTCCGGGATCGTCCATGTGTTTGATTTCAGAAAGCCTTACGATTGCCTCAATCTCTTGGCATTTTTGATGGGAGAATTGGCGCCAGACAAGGTGACATAGCAATCCCAGGGGGGTGCCTTGTCCTGTTGATTCGACAAAGTTTGGGTTGAAAGTCACGGTTTGAATTGGTTTGAATTGGTTTGAATACATTGGGATAGATCCAATTCAAATACATTGGTTTGTTTCAATTGATGGTATGATACAATTGGTTTCTGAATACATTGGTTTATCAAACGAACCAGTATCATATTGTTGGCTCTACCGTGGTCTATCCCATTGTATCCGTTACAGAAGTGACATCAGTTTACATCAAAGTATATCAAAGTTATTATCATGATCCCTTTAAAGAATGCTGAGATAAGTCGACAGTTCGGGTACTCGTATTTTTCATAATTCCCAAATCCTAAGTTCATGGGTGACTGTTTTTCCAGTATGTTGACATCATTTTGAAGCGGTTTCCATGATCCCTTTTGGTCGTCAACCATGGTTTGCTGGAAAATCCTCTGCCTATTTAGTTCGATGATTTTCCAATGAACAAACCCTCAATGTTTCATGGCACCAAAGGGTAACTTGTGCTTCAAATAATCCTCCAACATTACATACCATCTGGTAAACCCATGTTAAGTATTGTCAATGGCCATTTCAGGAACCTAAATTGGAGGTACCTACAGTTCAATTAGGCCTGTTTTTCAGGCCTATGTAAGGGAATATCCCCACAAAATATGGTCTTATATGGTACAGTACCTCCATTTTAGGATCCTGAAATTCCCATCGATATTGGATCTACTCATTTTAGAGTCTCCATCATGGGGGCATGGACTATGATGGGGGGACTGGATTCGTAAGTATTAACCATGATCAATAATATAAATCAGTATTACGAACAACTACTAGTCATTAATTACCAGCCATTGCTAGCCATTAACCTCAAAAATCAATGGTAAATGAACAGTTTCAGCATCTTTCACCACTAACCGATTCACTAACCACTGCTACTACGAACTAACTACTACTACTACTACTATGTGAGGCCCCCCAGTCATAAGTTGGTTTATAAGCCCCAGAAACTAGTTCGTTATAAGTACCATAAACCATAGTTTTGGAGTTATAAACCAACTTAGCTTCTTGGGGGCCTCACATTGTACTAACCATAAAAAACACCATGATTCACCGAAATGCCTTGCCGTTTCGATAGGTCTCGAGCATCGGTCTTCACAGCACCGAACAGTTTTTGCAGGAGCCACTTGGTCGGACCGGGGGGCCGAGAAGCACAAGGGGAATTCCGGTTTCCTTTGGAAAGCATATCTAAATGTTAGTTTACTGGGTATCATAGACTAGTAGATTCTCATGTACATACAAAATTGAAGAGGACATATAAACTTAAGAATTAACAGAGATTCAACACGACTCGTACCCCCCCAAAAAAAAAGTACTTGGTTCATACCCAACTTGGATATGTCTTTTTTTTCCACATGCAAGTTGGGGAGATCTTCATTTGTTGGATTTTGTTGGCCCTGTTCCTTTGTTCATTCGATGTGGACTGAGGAAACCCTGCCACAAAGCCTTCCTGCAACGGCTCTCACCCCTGGAACGGACGTGCCGCCGGGGTCAGCGGTATCCGGAATGCCCGAACTCAAATGGGGAGCCCGTTGGAGCTACCAAGCTATTGAATGAGGTTCCCAAACACATGAATATCTCATGAATATCTCAATAGTTTGTGAAAAAAATATCTCATTCGATTGAAGAACTCACCCCAATCTGTCCCACATTCTGCAGAAGATGCCAGAAATGACTGTCCATTCTGGGAAAAAGCGCGCAATAGCGCGCATCTCCAGCTGGCTCAGTTTGTGTGTCGCTGGAGGCACGGCCATCTCTTCCTCTTCGTTGGTCTACGTGGCTCTGCGGAGGAATTGAAGTTGCCCAGCAACAATCTCTGGGTGACCCGGCGACAACTCGCACCACAGGCCACTAATACCTCCTGGATGTTGGCGATCGACTCCCATGTCTGATGGTTTATGAATAGGTTTAATCATGTTAATCCCTTCTCCCTAATACTAAACCTCTCCCCCCCAAAAAAAACAAACATATGTAACCTATGGGTAGTTTATTAAATATCTAGGGCAGCTATAACAGGAAGAAGATATTGTTACGTTCTACAAGTAGGCGTATCGTTCACCTTAGCATCACTTCATTTTGGCAGGGTCAATGGATGAATTTCAGTCACTTGGGCTGGCGTGGATGTTTCTCTGGACCTGATATCGCCCTGGTGTGAACTGCCTGTCCTAGCTGCTCGACTTCGAAGGTCCAGCTTGGAGGTTTCCAAATTTCCCCAACCTTTTGAGTTTCCTGCATCCATGAAGCGTCCACAATTGGCTGGAGGCTTTGGCATGCCATCCGAAGCTTTCCAAAAACGTCATTGGGTATCCCCAACTTCCCTGGTGACTGAATTGATCCAAATCCTTATTCCTTTCGGAAGCTTCAGGTTGGACCCATGTCCATGGACTTGGTTTCACAATTTATCAATAGGCCTTACCGTCTTACATTTGATGGTAAAAACTAGCACACATGTTAAAAAAAACATGATTTTCTGCCAGAAAACTCCATGGTTTTCAGCAGCTGTTGGTCACTGTTGGTCCAGTGTTTCGTGCTTGTTCCGCTTGATCCTCCAGGTGTTGCCTGGCGAGGCCGGGCCGCAAGCTGTTCTGTTCAGAAAATTCTTGGCCCCTCTGGTGATTGGAAAATCCTCCGCAGGTCATATATTTAGCTGTCTTCGAAGATGTTGGAAGTGCGGTTTATATCAACCTCAGAAAGAAAAGTAAAAGCCCACTTTAAACAGTGATAATTTGAACCTTTCCTATCAATCTTGGTGGGTTACAAAAACACCTTCATGGGATGTGGTTGTACCTGACCAGTGTCCCACAGGACTTAGCCAAATGCATGGAGGAGTTCCAAGCTGATCCCACTGCTCCTTTTGGCTACGTCGGCTTGGCCTTCCCAAGCGCCAAGGACGGGGTGGTCAGCGCCTTGAGGTGCATGGGATCCGTCTTTTTCATGGTTAGCCTCTGAGAAACAGACATAAAATTATGGAAAATCACCATCTTTGAGTTCGGTAAATCACCAATTTCTATGGCCATTTTCAATAGCAAACTGTTAGTCATTACCAGAGGGTAGCCCCTGTCATCAAACATGGCCGGGAGATCCTTTCCAGCAAGTCACGTTGAAATTACCGGAGGCTACATGATGTGATTGTCAGATATGGGTATGGATCAATACCTATTAATACCATTTTTAGGGGGATGAACATCCATTTACCAGCTATTTTGATGTTCACCAGGGGTACAAGGTTTTGACACACTGCCATATACAGAAATAATCCAGAAGCCAAGTATTGCGCATTTTTTCTATAGGCTCAAGGGCAACTCTGGCTCAAGGTCTTGAGCCAAAGTAGGCCATGACATGTTGTCGTGACTGTACATGAATATTAACACGACCCCTCAGATGCAAACCAGCATGGTTTTTGCACCGCGCGCTACACTGGACGAGATTGAGATAAATAAAGCAGCACGGTATACAGGGGCGAGAATTTGCGGAGAAAACCACAGAAGGGCGAGAATCCACGAAATGTTGCTCTTTCTGCTCATCGGGCTACAATTCCCACACTTTGGTGGGCTACGTTGGATATACCTTATATATATATTATATTTTTCACCGTATATGTATATTTATTTATATTTTTATATTAGATAGTATATATTTTATTTTCCTGTTTTTTGTATATATATGTATATATATTTATTAGCTCAGCTATATAAACCCCAATTGAGTTTCTGACAGGACCCGTCCTATAGCGCGCGCCATCCAAATCGCTGCACCTGCGCTGTGGTGGCAGGTCCGCACTTGTCATGAAACTGATGACACTGATGACACTGGGGGGGTATACATCAGCATGTTGGTTGGTGAAAAAACAGTTTTTTAGCTGGTGATATATCTGGATGTATCTGAATATGTCTGAATGATTGGGGTAAGTTTCTTCAAAATCCTGTGTCTTGGGGATCAGTTTCTGAAGGTCGTGTGGGTGTCTAAGTTTCGGGCTGCTGTCATTGCCACCAAGACCTCCAAAGTGTTGGTTTTCTAGTTGCATTTTGACATGTTCAGTGAAAATTCACTTCGAAGTGAGAATTCTATTATATACTTGGAATTCCCAGCATATATATTGAGATTCTAACTGAATTTACTTGGAATTTACATGTTGAATGAGAAATACATTGTGTGTCACGTCCAGAGGCTGTGTTGCTTACAAACTCCATTTTGAACAGTTGGCTGTCACCCTTTCCTGCATGCCTTCCGCTTGCACCTGCATCCGCATTTTTTTTCGAAGTTGAACTTGCAACCCCAGTCCAAGCAATCTAGGAATGTGGGTAATGAAGGATAGTTCATCCAAAAAAATGTTTTATAGATTTTTATAGATGTTATTAGGTATAATAGGTATACCGTATACTATACCCCTATGTTTGTATGATGTAAGAATGTGTAAGATGACACCCTTTTATGGTACTGAGATGGTTTATGGCATTGGGTTTACCACATTAGGTTGAATATTCCATAACTGTCTCATTTTTCCCGGAGTTGATTTGTGGACAATTTACAGGAACCTCGTATAATGATTGATCCATATTTGGGGATATGTGGGGCCTCAAAACCAGGATTTCCTGTAAATTCTACCACACTACACCCATTATGCTGGATATATGCTACTATATTTCTATGATATAGTTGTTTTAATCCCATAAAATGCTTGGTTGAATCCCAAGTATGCCATCATCAATAGGGGGTGACCCAGCCCATGTCAGCGTTTCAGGTGACGCACCTTGGGACTGGTTCCACAAGTGGAAGGGCACCAAAGTTCGGCACCGCGGTGAGGCGGAAGAGCCAAGTGTTGCAATTGTGGGTTGAGCTGTTCATGTTGGTGGCCAGCAAGGTCATAACCATATCTGGTTGGTGGTTTGGAACATTTTTTATTGTTCCATATATTTGGAATAATCATCCCAATTGACTTTCATATTTTTCAGAGGGGCTGAAACCACCAACCAGATATGGATTGATGGTAATCCCAGCCTTAAAAATGGTGATGACTTGGGGATGGTGGATCCTATTGCTTTACAAAAACATTTGCCTATTTTGTTAGGGAAAGGAATGATGGACATGGATGGGAACCCCCAAAGTCATGTTGAAGCCAGGACTATGAAGCGTTCAAGAAGAAATTCGAAGAACGGCTGCTGAACATCCTATACACTCAGTAGCTTGGCACAATTTGGCACAACTAAGTGGGCTTCGTTCACCCTATGGGACAACCATGGTTGGTCCAGGGGACCAACCATATGGTTACTGACCAGCTACGATTCGGGGGACAATCCGGCAAAATTTTCGCGCTAGCCATGGGGGTTGAGTTTGCTGGGAAAATCATCGAAGGTAAGGGGGAATTGTCCATTGCCATGTTTGACTACCGGATGGTATGTTGGCATGATGATGAGCATGGCTGGTGGTTTCAAACCTGTTTTTCTGTCAAAAAAAAGAATAATGATGATCTGACTTGACACTACTGTGGATGGGGTGCAATCAGCAGACGATGCTCAATTTCTCAGATTTTTTTCCAATGGGCAGTGGGTGTGACCCAACAGTGTTCAAGGCGTAAGCTGGTCCAGGTCACAAGGTCCTGAAATCAATGAAATCAATGGAGCATGGCCCCCAACCCCATCCTCGATTAGGTGAACAGGGCCAAGTCTGGGCTGAAACTGTTGCAGAAAGCCGGGTTTTCGCATGGAGAAGATACGCCCAGCTGATGTGTGGTTGATCTAAAGGGGTCCTTGTGAGAAGTTATGATTCAGATGAGCCTTATCTCATGTTTCGAACCCTCACGAAAGTTTTGTGAAAGTTAGATATCATGCATCATCAATGATGCAAACAGTTGGCCTTGTTAAACATAAAATGCATATTATCATTGTGGATTTTTTCTGTACCTATCACAAGGCCTTGTTTTCCACGCCATGGCTGCTGGCACAGGTATCCCCAAACGAAGGGCCGGGTGGAGTATGTGAATATGGGCACACCTCTGGACACGAACTTCTATTTGGGGAAGAATCTTGGAGAGAAGGGTTACTATTGGGGGTGCAGAATTTTTGGTCAAAAAATTGGTATAACATGGTATAACATGGTATAACTCCCCTATAACTACGGTTATATATCCACTTATAACTGGAATATCTGGAACTGCACTTGCAGCTGTTTGAACTGCTTGGGTTGGGTCAATCATGTTGGTGAAATCCATTTTGCTTGGTAGATTTGTAGGTCCACCCAAACTACTCCAAGTTTACCCAACATGTGGAGCTATTTACACACAGATGGGCTGCTTTGATGCGAGGTGAAGCGATGTTTGTCATAGCACCAAATCGAGGTGGATTTGACAGAAGAATTTCGCCCCGTGATATCAGTTGGTTACCCTTAAAGTGTGGGGATGGTTTCAGGCGATGGTTTCAGGAAGATCGGCGATCAAAGCCACATGTGGTGGGGATCTCTGTGGCTGCAAACTACAAACGTTCACGACAGCAGGGACCGAAGAGTTGCAGATAGTTTGCTCACACATGGAACCATCCAAGATCATCCAATCTTGACCAACATGTTTGCTTTTGTAATTATATTATATAGTTATATATATATATATCATATTATATATCTACAAAACATATGGATATATGATATTAACCAATGATATTATATATCATATTAACCAATCTATCTGATCTACCTTGATCTTTTCCTAACATCTGGATGTTCCACTGAGGACACAGGGTGAAAGCTACGGACTGCAACAAACCATGGCCAAGTCGCAAGCAGATATCGAATGGCTCCTTCCCAAACCGAAGGCTGGCCCAGCGGCCTAACTTGTGAGGTCGCTTTGTTCCATTTGTGCAAAAGTCACCATCCCAGAATTTTCAAAATGGTGGGGTATATATAATATATATATATATAGACCATATATATATATACCATATATATATAGGGAGGGCCATGTTACAGCTCATCAAGAAGTTGATGGATGCTGGGTCAAATTCAAAGGGAAATCAGGGAAATCTGACCCCCAGATGCCGTGCCGAGCGGAGCGGCAGGTGGAGCATTGGCCGAAAGGCTTACTGCTGGCTGGACAGGATGTGGCTTGCCAGTAGCGGATCCCTGCCATGGATCTGGGTGAATGGCCATTGAAGGCCTCGCGTTTGATGACATCACCACATCACGAATAGATTCAATTGATGATGATAGTAAGGGAACCTCCCCAAAATGACCACACATTTCAAGAAATGAGAGTGCGTTAGCCCCAGTCATGGCCAGGAACATGATGTTCTAATACATTGGAATTGGGAGGTGTCCCCGTTTCTTTCCAGACAGACCTATTTCAGCTTCTTCCACCTGTATATATATATATGTCTGGTTGGTGGTTTCAAATATTTTTTCTTTTCCACAATATATGGGATGTCATCCTTCCCATTGACGAACTCCATCATTTTTCAAGATGGTTAAAACCACCAACCAGATACAGTATAAAATATATATCCTGTGGTAATCAAACATGGCCAGCTGCGAAATCCCCGAACTAGCGAGGTCTAGTTCGTAGGGAACATCATCAAACTGTTGCTGGTGGATTTTTCAATGTGTCCATAGGAATTGGATGAGGATCTAATTTGTTTGAATGTAACCATATTCAATCATAGCTAACCGTTTTTTTCATCATTTGGATGATATTTTTGATTAGATAACCATAGTTACATGCCATTTCTATGCCATTTCTATCCCATTTTTATGCACTTTCTACAATGTGGGGCCCCCAAGATATCTAAGTTGGTTGATAAACCCCATTAACTATAGTTATAAGTACCATAAACCATAGTTATTGGAGTTATCAACCAACTTACCTATTTCTAGCGACATCCCGATCCAACCTCTGAGGTCACCGGCGATGGCTTTGCTCCAGCGCTGGTCTCCGCCATTTTCGCCAGCTGTGCCATTGCTGCTGGATCCGTAAAAATATCCAAAAAAAGGCGAGTTTAAGACATGGTTTACTATGGGTTAATCGTCTATAGAATGGTTAATATATGTTAGTGGGATAATGGGAAATATGTTAGTGGGATAATAATGTCTTATTCTATATGGTTTTACCGTGGTTTACTATGGTTTATAGAATGGTTTAATGATGGGATGATTTGCTGAGATAATGATGGGATAATACTGGGATATTGATGAAGCAGTACCCTCTGGTTATGTCAACAGTTTGCTGTGGAAGCCATGGCCCATAGAAACAGACGATTTTCCCAGCTAGAAACATCCATTTATTTTGGGGATTTTCCATAGCTATGTTAAATAACCAGATGGTAAGACATTTTTTAATACGTTGATAATCTTATGATGGTCTTGTATTTCTCGACACGTGTTGCATTTTTTCTGTGAGATAAACTAATGCCGAACTATAGGACACCATCTTTGGCATGGTATCTGTAGGTATCCAAGACTACTCGTTTGTAGCAATGATATTGGTCAACAGGAATTGCGATAGCCATTCGCATTTACATAATACAAACGGACACCCATGTGGCCAACTCACGGACCTTCAAGTGATGTTGCTATGAGATCACATGGGGTGCCACATGAGTTGAGTGAATGTGGAGAATGATGAGATTTGGATATGCAAAGACGTCCATGTTGCTTGGGAATAGATGGGTTTTAGTATGTTTTAGTGATTTTGGAGATTTCAGACACGTGTTGTTGATAAATGATGTTTCATGAGTGGTGTTTGAGAATTTCAGTCCAGGAACTCTGAGTAAGTCTTATTGTTGAACAAGAGTTAGAACCACAACAAAAGGATGCACCCGAAAATTGCAGGGGGCATGCATTGAACGTGTTTTTATAGTAGCCAGGATTTTCAAAAGCCCTGAAGCCAACTTCATGTGCCACTCCGTATGATTGATTGATTGATTGATTGATTGTTTGACTGTTTTACTGTTTGTTATTTGCTACTTCCCCCAATACGGGATTTGCTGGAGGCGATTGGTTGTTTCCCATTGGTCAATGCGGTTGCGCCGGGGCTGTTGTGTCCGAGGAAGGCTTTCTTCCCGGCTGGCTCAATATCGTCTCAATGTCCCTGGGCTTGGTGCATGCTGCTTGATACTTTCTCCCACCTGGAAAGGTATAGCAGGAAAGAACATGAAAAAGAGGGGGAATAGTAGAGTATCTTATATCATAAAGTTCGTTATATAAGAATATTTTATGCATAGGTCTTTAGAATCAATCAATCCTGGTACATCAGACACGTTTTTGTTGTGTTTCTGATGAGATTCTGACGAGCTGACTGCCATGAAATTTCATGAAATGCTTCGGAAAAAATCCTCCCAGATACCATCCACTAAGGTTGGGATTCCGCGGTACTCTGCGGGCACTGTTCTGATGGTGAAGCCATTGGTTGGGGCCCTGCGGCCCTGCGCCTGCCCTGCCGGTCAGCTGGTTGGTGAGCTGGTTGAAAGATTGTGACTTGGCTCAATTCCTAAGTGCCTCAAGTGCCTTACTCTTTGGATCTGTTTGGTATATAAACACGGCAATAGAAAAGTACCATGTTTGGTGGGAAAATCATTAAATGTCCATTGTCGGGCTAGGTCACGAAACCATGAATTTTATTTATGTTCAACTATTTATCTGGGATGATGATCCTCAATGCCTGATATTCTGAGTATATCATTTGTACATACACGTAAACCTTCACAAAATATTCACAGACACACAAAAATCTTGAATTGCCAGCTGGTCAAGTGCCTCCAGCTTCTTGCCGAATATTCTGCTTCTGCAACTTGAGCTTCTGCAATGACAATGTTGACAATATTGACTAGGACTAGAATTAAATCAGGCCTGGCAAAGACAGTGATCTCAAGATATCTCAAGTAGCCAACACATGTTTCAAAGCCGCTCGTTACTTTTGGGCCAAAATCTACGATCATTGACCTCGTTTCAACCAGCATGTCATCCAAAACATTCTGCCAGAATAAATTGATGTAGGTCTTGCGAGAATTAATGACCAAACAAGATGCGAAATTCCACAGATTTCTATTACGGATTCAATGTTAGCCTTGCCTTGACACACACGCCTTTTTCCACCAAAAGTTGTTGCCAATTCTAGCAGCCAAATCAGCCAAATTCATCCAAATTCAAAGTTTAAGATGATCCAGAATGATCCAGATATATCCAGATATATTCAAATTTACAATAATTTCACAAGTAGATTTCAAGAAGTGTGTACAGATTCCGAGGCATTTTGCCATGGAACTCTTTCAGAGTAGTGAAATCGGTCCACTTGGATGAGGAAAGGTCCAGCAGGTCCAGCAGAAAGCATAGCCTTCATCGTGTTGGTGATGCGATGTTCATGCCACTAGGAATATTGAGATGCAGCACCTTCCCTGCCCTTTTTTATTTACCTTTGGTTTTTCCACAGCGTAGTGCTAAGCAATCCTATGCCGTTATGCCAAAGGTAATATCAAAGGATTTGGACTGACCAGACGGGGCAGCCCTGGTTATGTTGATTTAATATCAAATATACGACGTTCGTATTTTTTTCACCAATGGCAAACTGGTGGTTTGGAAGTGGGAATAACCCATAGTGATGATATTTTTATGATATTTTTTGGAATTATTCTGGGATTCCAAACCGCCCAAACCACCACGAAATCATTGGTTGCATATGTAATTATCCTGAACTAGACCGTATATGGAATTATCAAAGATATTCCCATTTTACTTATGTCTTATGAAATGTCCATAGTCTATCCACTCCAGGATGACACAAAAAATCAGGGTCCAGACTTCTTCTTGACCAGGTGGCAAAAATCACGTCGTGAGTGCAGCCCAGACCTCAACACCTTGCCGGAAGCGTTGGTTGGACACGTGAAAAGAGAGGCGACAGATTGGATGAAGAAAATCTGTGGCGGAAGAAGTTTGGCTCACCAAAAAAAACACTGGATTGTTTTATCATTGGAAAATCGTTACATAGATATTGGAATTGGTTGAAAGAAGGATGATCAGAACTGTCACAGTATCAAACTATTTTGAGTTTACTGGTTTCGACTACGAACAAATCAACATTAAGATACCTGAGATCTTTATTGGCGGCTCTTCTTTTGTGCGTACCGCGGCGCAATCAAGCTTCAAGAAGTAAGAGTATGGGAGACCAGTTTTCTGACAGTGGCACAAACACGCAGTGAGAGATTGAGAGCAGATCCATTTCCAAGACTCTGGCCCATTCTTGCTATTTTCATCTATTTTCAATGGTTCCACCGGAACAACAGGGAGTCTCAAAGGAAGTCCCAACCAGGAAGCCTTCTGAGCCAGCAACATCCAGCGACAATTTAGAACACCTCTCAAGCAAAATGAAATGTTCATATTATTCAAATTGATTTGTGGATATGCGCCACCTATATTTCAACTCAAGAAACAATGCACTCATTGATGTCAAAATGAAACGAATATATTTTGAATTTTTGGGACATTGTGCGGGGGAATAATGGGTGCAATTCTGTATTATTCCTCAAAATATGTATTTTATTTTTATATTAAAATGAAAAATAAACATATATTATTTTGATATTTTATATTGAAATATATTTAAAATATTATTTTGAAAAAAAAAAAAAAAAATAATAATATATATATATTATATTAATATTTATAATATATTATTATTTATAATATTATTATTTAATTAATAATATTTATATATTAATATAATAATTTATTTGAAATTAATATATATTTTTTATAATATAAAATTATTAATTATTAAAATATATATAAAAGATATATTAAATTGATAATATATTTATAATTGATTTTTTTCGAATTTTGGTTGGATTTATATATATTTATATATTTTTATTGGTTGAATTTTTATTAAAATAAATTATTTTTAAATTTTCTAAATAATAAAAAAATATAAATATTAATATTATAATGATATTTAAATTATTATTAATATATTATATTTATTTTATAATATTTATTTTTATATATTTATAAAAAATTATAATTTAATAAGAAATATATTCTTGTGTATTTGGGTGCTTGTATAATTATTTGCTTATTTGTTTATTTGTATGCGTGCTTACGTGTGTGTTTTGTTTTATGTTTGTTTGTATATGTATCTGCTTGTTTGTATGCCTATTTGTATGTTTATTTGTTGTTCGTTGTTTGATATTATTTATTTATTATTATTATATATATTTATTTTTATTTGCCTTTGTTGGTGTTTACCTCTATTATATTATTATATATTTTTGATAAATTTTATTATTTTTTATTATTGTTGTTTGGTTGTTGTTATTTGGTTATTGTTATTTGTTTATTAACACTTTGTCTTGTTATTTTTATTATTTCTCTTGGTCCTATTAATCTATTATTGTTGTTACCTCCGTCTGATGTTGCTACCTATTGTTGTTGTTTGTTGTTGTTGCTTGTTATTTTTGTTTCCTGTTATTGTTACCTCCTAATTTTTTGTGGTTTTCATTTTTTGAGGTCCCTGTAAATCGAAAAAAAAATCACCCCGTGGATGGGAAAATTATGGAAATTGTTATTTCCTATTTTTCTTTCCTATTATTGTTTCTTGTTATTGCTATTCCTATTGTCGTTGTTTTCTCCTGTTGGTGTTATTTCTTGTTATTATTTTTTGTTGTTATTTCTTGGTATTATTATTATTTGGTATTAATATTATAATTTTATTATTATTATTTATTATTATTATTATGTTTATTATTATTCTTATTAATATAAATATTTTATTAAAATAATAAATATTAATTTCGATTATTTTATTTGGTATTAACGGCAAATACGAACGACAAATAATAAGAAATAAATAATATATAATAAAAAATCAGATTTAAAAAAATAATAAAAATTAGATTAAAAAATATTAAATAATATAAATTAAAAATATAAATTTAAAAATAAAAATATAAAAATATATATATATATATAAAAATAATAAATAAAATATATTATTTAAAATTAGTTAAATTTATTTAAATTTATTTAAAATTATTTAATTTATTTAAAATATTTTAATATATATTATAATAAATTAATACATGTTTAAAAATATAATAAATTTATTATATATATATATAAATTATTATTATTTAGTATTAATATTATTCTTAATTATTATTATATAAATTTAAGGTTAATATTAATTAAAATAAAATTATGTTTATTATTATGTTTAAAATCATTAATTATTTTTAATTTTCAATTTTAATTAATAGAAATTATTTGTTATAAATTAGTTATTATTATTTCCATCAATAATTTATCCCGAAAATATCGTATTATTTTAATAAAACATAATAATGTATACCCGTAATTTCTTTTGCTTTTTTATTACCTCTTAGTAATACCATAATCAGACATAAATTTTTAGAATTTTTTAAGATTTAAAAGGTAATAAATCTAAACCTAACGGATCTATACCCCAAATTACGAATAATAAATATATATATTATATTCCAAATATTATTAAAATATTAGGAATAAACATATTATATACCAAGAGTATTAAAATATATCGACGAGGGTTTGGTTTTTCTTACGATAAAAAAACATATTAATAAATATATAATAAGGAAGTATATGAATGTAGTGTAACTATGCAATGATATATATATACCCATAGGATCCATGGTGCTGTCATATATGGTAATATGGATCCCATTAATTTACCCCAGTTATGTTAGCATATACCAGCACCATAGATCCGTCATGGGATATGGTGACCTTTCCTCGACCGAATCGGCAAATCCACTAAATAATTTCCCGAGAAAAAAGCGGAAAAATAGCCGTATTTTTGACAAATAAAAAAATATATATATATATAATATAACTAATATAATTTAATATTAATATCGAAAAATATATTACATAATATAATATAATATATAATATAATATAATATATTATAATATAATATAATATAATATTAATATAATATAATATAATATAATATAATATATATATATAATATAAATAATATAATTCAATATTAATATCGAAAAATGTATTACATAATATAATATGATATAATATAATATAATATAATATAATATGATATGAT
>Ga0126342_10012962_pt1 | contig 14818 bp, 9 predicted proteins | sample Cyp1metagenome_FD_92528 | JGI IMG/M metagenome (GOLD analysis project Ga0126342, IMG submission 92528) | Coral microbial communities from Lord Howe Island, Old Settlement Bay, Australia - Cyphastrea 1 metagenome | ecosystem: Host-associated > Invertebrates > Cnidaria > Coral ... | reverse complement strand
TGGGAAAAATCATGTTAGCAATTCCGATTTTCAGCTATTTTTTAACTTCAGATGCATTGGATTTTGTAGTGCTGATTTTGAATTATTTTCCGAGCCAGAAAGAGTTATGTTCTTCATTTTGTAATTGCAAAAAAAGTAACATGCACTGCATTGTGTAGTTGCGCACCCTATGCATTCCGCTTTGTACCTACCAAATGCCATTGCACAACTTCTCCCCCCTTATCTGAACCCTGATGTATTAACCAGTTATAAGTAATAGCAATGGCCACAACTTTGGGGGTTAAAAGACATGGTTCCCGGTCGATTTTCCCACCTTTCACCAGCACTGCTTTGGCTGCAGTTCCACCTGGCTACCTCACCCACTTGTTGGGTGTCTCGAAACTCGGCGCTGAAGGTGGTGTGTTTAGCATCTGAAACCTTCTATGTGTGAGTCAGTTGGGGCAGATGGGGGTGATACGAAGATCAAACATGAGTACAACCTCCATATGTTTTTCCGATGTTGTAGTTGTTTGTAGTTGTTTTTTCCCCCCACAAACATGTTCTTTTCCCCATATCTTTACTTTTTCATGTGTTTGTCGTTGTTGTTTTCAATGTTGTCGTGTGCAGTGCATGATTTTCTAGCAGATGGTGACCAAAATGCGCCAAAATTTCATCTCTGCAAGAGCAATGTTTTTTGGGACAGTTTCCTAGGAGAAATCATGGAAGTGAAGGTACATGATGGTGCCACCCCGGTGATGTGAATGTTGGTTTAAAAACCCCATGAATACTACTACTATAAGCCACTTATAAGGCAACTGAACGCTATCTTGGTGGCCCCATCCTATAAACACTACAAAAATTGCCAGTGCATTTTACTATAGGCAACCAAACATGGTGGAAATTTCAGCAAAAGCTGCGTACCTTATTCAAATCAGGTACGAGTCGAAACTCATGATTTTCAGTCAATGTAGGGCCATTATATATAATATTGGGCAATAATCAACAATAGAGGTTAGGTTAACTATGGTTTATGGATGTTTATGACTTTTATGGTATATAGATATATCTCATCTGGTTGGTGGTTTGGAACATGAATTTTATGTTTTCCATATAGGGTATAATCATCCCAACTGACGAGCATATTTTTCAGAGGGGTTGAAACATGTTGAAACTACCAACCAGTATATATATATAGGGCTTATATCCCAACTTATGGTGGTTTCCAGTCATCATGTTTTGTTATATTTTTCCACCTCAACATCCCCAACTAGACTATAACTTACATCTCCATCACAGTTTTGGCCATTTATGAAAGTTATAACTGGTTTTTTGAACTGTGGGATTATACCGTTATAAATGGGGTTATAAGTACTTATAACTGGTAAATCTCCATCAGCGAATCCTCCGTTTCGCTGTCAGGGAAGCGAAAGACTTGGAGATTCCCCCCATGCATCCGCACGTGACGCTGATCCGTGATGCCTTGTCTTCGGCCAAGGCGCGGAATCCAAGGCATCCAAGTTCTGAAAAGAACGGCACTTCTGGTCGGCTACAGGTTCTCAGGCCCGAGTTATACCAGTTATTTCTATGGTGATTTCTATATATATATAAATAGGAGGTCAGTGATGCCACATATATATATATATACATATATATATATATATATCATGAACCATAGGATAATTTCGAGGTTGTTTCACTGACTTATAACTCTTATAACTGGTATAACTCGGGCCTTAAAAAATGTGTATGAAATGTGATCGTCCCATCATTCGTTGTGAGAACATGTGAGAACTGGGGGACGAGATATCCTAGTGGCATAAATATGGGAAAGTTATAGGGAAATCATGATACACTAAATCAATAACTGATAAGAATGTGATATAATCATGTAGAAAAAATGATTATATAATCATTATTTCTGTAAGTGTAGCCTGCCCCAAAAGGATAAGTTCGTAAAATCTCACTTACATACAGAGTGGTAAATTCAGTCTTTTCTGCATTTCTTGGGTGGTTGGGGAGATGGTGGGGATAAAATAGGGACATATTGTTTAAGCAGCTAAATATCCGGCGTCACCATCAAACAAAGGAGCAGAAGCAGCAATGAAAGGATATATAGTGGTGAGGTGTGTAAGTAGTTAACCCAACTGATTTGGTTGCTTGCAGTTTTTTGTTTGTGCCATGAATGGAGATCATGGTATACTAATCAGATTTAACATAATGCAGCATATCTAAAGTTTGCCATAGATAGTGCAATGGTGTAACTATCCAGAAATGAAGGATGATGTGATTATCCACAATCCTTTTGTTAATCATATTCCTGTATTTTTGACCATAAGACTGTAATTAACCATGATGATTTTGGATTACACATTCCCAAGACTTGGGAGGATTTACTACAATAATAAATTGGAGCACAAGGCCGGAAGAATGGATGAAACCGGTATGATTTCAATTTAATCAACGAGAATCGTTTCACCAACAAGATTGAAGATATGACAAGTAAGTCGCAGGAAAAGCAACTGATGATTTTCACCTTGTCATTGGAACCCCCAATGAGGGTGTCACAATGCTTGGCCTTTCTCCATGACAGCAGCATGTTGATAGACTACCAATCATGTGAGCTGCCGACCAACTGCTGGACCTACCCATTTGGGGTTTCAACTTCAGGGCGTGGTACACTGATGCAATGTTCTTTCCTTCTTTGAACAGCCTGCGGTTGACACGACGTGCATGCGTCCTCTTGGCAAGTCCGTGGACCGGAGTACTATCCCACGGTTCAGCACGTTGCAGGAGCCAAGAGAGCAGCATCTGTGGCCCTATCAAAGCCGGCATCACCATGGGCCTTCGCATCCGCAGCATTATTGGCCACCTGGTCATATCCCATATGCTCCATGTATGTGATATTTACCTACATTTGGGTGATTTTCAGGGCAAGTGTTGGTAAATATATGCCATACATGGAGCATATGGGTATTGTTGGTTGGTTCACATCCCCTTGTCATTTCGTGTTATAGAACGTTGATGACTGCCCTACGTTCAGGTTAAATCAAACAGTAGGTATTTGTTTCCACCATTGGCCCTTGCTACATCCTGGCAAGGCGTTGATTTGTTTGTTAAATCATCAGATTTGATGATTAGATTGATAAATGATTCAACCATACTAAATCACATTGAATCACCATTTCTTATGGTGTTTAATACCAAATCGCCATTTCTGATGGTGTTTCACCACATGTCTCGTTAAAGAAACAACGGCCTCCCGCGCCATCTGAGGCCTTGAACGAGACCTTGGAGCTCGTGAAGACGGCCTCGCAGAAGTGGCGGCAAGCGGCCAGTCCAGTGGCCCCTTGGCATCGAAAGCGAGGCGGTGCCCCCGTTGACGATAGGGTTTCTGTGGGATGTATGATGGACTATCAATGGAAAAGAGCCATATCATACTAAACCATATTAAACCATATTAAACCATACTAAACCATATTAAACCATATTAAACCATATTAAACTAGATAGCGTTCAGTTGGTGCAAGTGACTCCAACAACTATGGTTTATGATACTTATAACTATAGTATTCATGGGGTTTATAAACCATCTTATAACTAGGGGCCCCCACATTGATAGGAATTTAGAGGGACAATAGTGGAGCTAGTATAGGAAACCTTATTATAAGGCAACTGAGCAAGCTGGTGCCTCATAGTGAGCTAAGTTGGTTTTTAACTCTGATAACGTCTAGGTTTCTGATAGATATGTCGAACTACTACAGTTATGGCCCTTTACCCGTTATAAGTACTTATAAACCCATTTATAAAATGTATAATCCCACAGAAATAACCAGTTATAACTAATAAATGGCCATAACTGTAGTCACTATGGTTTATGAACCAACAAACATATCTGGAAAAGCACCACCTTGGAGGTTTCTGATCGGGTCATGGGATAATCATAGGATATGATGGGACACTTTTCAGGATATATGATATATAACTGGTTGGTGGTTTGGAACATTAATTTTATTTTTCCATATATTTGGGAATTTCACCACCCCAACTGACGAACTCATATTTTTCAACAGGGTAGGTATATCACCAACCAGAAAAATGATAATGGTAGAACTATTTTGTTTACAATTTTCGAGACTGTAGCAACCCCAAGAGTATAGAATTTGGTAAAATCCCACTGAAATATCCAGTGGTATAGGTGTAATAAAAACATGATTCAACCTCCAACAATAAAAGAATAATGGGGATATCATGGGGCTACAATTGGGATATAACGGGGATGTAGTGAGAGTGTAATGGGGATGTGATAGGAATATAGTTTTTTATAGGACCATGTTTGGCGGAGAAATTACAACGATATCACCTCAATGTCACTGGAGTGATGGTTTATATAGATGGGAAGATCCTCTGGTTTATATAGATGGTTTATGATACTTATAACTATAGTATTCATGGGGTTTATAAACCATCTTTATATAGATGGTTTATATGTTTATATAGATGGCCTTTCACCTTTCAGCCTGGTGACGCTTTTTTGTGTTGGCAGACTAATGCGGATTCGGATGTCAGGTACCCCCTGGTAAACTAACAAAAAGCTATTGAAAATGGCCCATTTATAGATGATTTTCCCATTAAAAATGATGATTTTCCATAGCTATGTTAGTTTACCAGGGGGTACAAGATTCTGTGGATAAAGAATGATAATCCCTCTATGATGGGTTGGAGGGATCCTGATATGTCCGTGACTTTGCCATGACTTTTCCCATGACTTGCCTTGCCCAGATTAAAGGAAGTACTACCCAAATTGAACGGCCCAGTCATGGACTGGATTCAATAGTACGGACAAGGGATCCTGGCTCATATTGGTTTTGCCAGCCACAAATGGGGGATCTATTCTATCAACAAGAGGAAACTCATCGAAAAGAAATCGTTTGGTAGTCCAAAACTCAGGGGGAACCTCAATTTACATGTGCTTTTAGTGGGAACAGAAACATGAGCTCCTAGTTCCATGAGTTCCATGGGTTCAACACATGAAACCACACGCAGTTGGTCATGGGCAAAATGGGAACCCAGCTGCAGCAAAATTGTTCTACCGGCTGGAGTACATTGGAAAAAAAAAGGATGAATCATCAGTTGGAATTGCGGAGTAGAAGCATGTTTGGATTGTTTGGATTGGGACATTGCATCCTCCGAATTCCTGGCTTGGCCCGGGGGGATGCTTTAAATGGTGGAATTTGCACCAAGTTTACGCCTCCGCTGCTTCATGATCTTCATGGCCATGGGGGGCAGCACCATGGCTCCGAAAGCGAAAAAGCTGCGGCCAGCGAAACAGCAAAAGCTGCGGCCAGGATCGCCAGCTACACGCCGGGGCCCCGATATGAGCGATGGAGGCAGCTTACCACGGTCTTTCCAAGCTCCAGAGGTGGCAGACCCATTTTGTGTGGAGGTTGGATGCCAGATAAAGTGTCAGGGCTTGCAACCTGCATCCCCTTTGGTTGGACTTGTAACTTTGGTGCTGGCAACCTGCCAGGAGGAGCTATTTTTATTGGAGCCTCTATGCTCTACATGCTGGATGCTATATATTCTGGCTGGTGGTTTGTAACATGTTTTATTTTCCATAATATATGGGATGTCAATGTCATCTCCCCGATGACTTTCATATTTTTCAAGATGGTTAAAACCACCAACCAGTAATTATTATTTACCATTATTAACAGTATTAACCATATTTTAACCATATATTAGCCATATATTATCTGGTGCTGGCAACCTGCCTCTGTATTTTTTGGTGCGACTTGGCTGTGGCACCTGTGAGCCCACAAAAAATATAACAACTGGCTGCTATGGCCAGTCTTCCTGTGACCATGTATACAAAGTGGGGGCCCCCAAACGATAGCTAAGTTGGTTTATAACTCCAATAACTATGGTTTATGGTACCTATAACTATAGTTAATGGGGTTTATAAACCATGTTATAACTGGGGGGCCCCACATTGTAAGGAGAGTAAAGGAAGCCATTCAAACAAACCCTGACGTCGGCGACCGAAATATCCATAAAGTATGGTGTGTCTGGGGTCAAATTCTTCATTTTCAAATTGATAAAAATGGAAAATGATGGTCAACAAGTGGAGTTTGGATGGTGCCCTGTGTTCAGACAAACCCATGTAACCCTGGTGTGATTGGGATGCTTCTGTTGAAATCCAACGTATATTTGGTGGAGCTTCCCGCCGCTGCAGGCACAAAGGCTGTTCAACAACTAGGTTGATCAAGAATCCGATGGTTTAGCCCCAAGTAGTGATTGATAATCGGCTCTTACATTGGTAAGCCCTCACTTATACAGCCCAGGGGGTTGTTCATCCGGGTTGACAAGGTATTAAGCCTGAGAGTCTCCGGGGTGTCAAAGTACGACTGTATACAGATGGGCCACCAGATTAGTACAAGGTGGGGCCCAGTGAAAAGTTGGCTTACAAACCCAATGAACTATAAGTGAACTATAGTTGTATCCCCCTTCAACCCAAATGTTAACCAAGTAATGTTCACCAACCTCTGTCGGGGGCCGCCAACTTCCAACCGGCTTCCTTGCCGCAGCGCAACACAGAAAGGCATCGGTGGATTCGGCGATTCCTTCGCAAACGAGCCCGCCGGCGGAGGCAAAGGATGGGCTTCATGCACATGTAGTGAGATTTGCATCCCATGTACAAAGAGGGGCCTCCAAACGATAGCGTTCATTTGGCGCACATAACTCCAATTTCACTATGGTTTATGCACCTATAACGAACTAGTATTCATGGGGTGAATCTAAACCATCGTTCCATCACGTTTGGGGGCCCCACGAGTTGTAGCAACTTGTGCCACTAGGATCAGGGTTTCTTCAATTTCAATGGTTTCCCCATGTTTTTTTCCAATGGTTGTGCATGTTTACACCTGCGGACATGAACTTAGCTGTTGGTTACCTGGAGGATCATCCCACTTAGCAACAGATTAGTAACCATAGTTAGTTCACGCATTAACCCACTTGAGGAACCTACTAACCAAGCAGGTTTATGAAGCATTTTGCCATGTTTGATTCCCAGAGGGTATTTGTTTTATTCCCATTATATTCCAAGTATATTCACAGTATATAATATACCCTTTCATTGTTGGTTATACCACCATCATATTCCCTTGAGTGTTGCTTTAGAGACTCTTACCAACCAACCATCATATATCCCATATATTGTAATATTCCGATACTAAAATATGAGATTCCTACTTGCACATGTGATAATTAATCATGCCTTTTCATTGCTGTTGAAAAGTTGAAACCAATTAATCACTGCATTGTTTGTTTCATATCCCCACCGAAGGCCATAAAGTCCGATAATGCCCCCCTATCTTGCCTAAGGCTGCATTATGTTGTTTGTTAAGCCACCTGAAAATGTATATTCCATATATAATTCCACCACAATATTCCCATTAGCTGTTGATTATGCGCCCCTATTATGCATGTTATTTGGATTATTAAACTCCCATGAAATTGTTACTCACCAGTGATATCCCCAAAGTTGTAAATTGGTCATAGACTCCATCAACGAGTTCTGTATATGTAGCATCATCCTGAATTATATGAGCTGTAAGCTACTTAGTTAAGTTCATTTCACCATAAATCATAATAAATCCACATTTCTGTTGGTTCAATCTCCATGTTCCCATCATTTTCCATGGAAACATCTATGAAGATTTCCTATTGATACCACCTTTGTTGCACCCTGGAGGCCGCAGAGAAGTCTGTGAGCCAGGACGATTCCGAGCTGCTGGAGATGATGAGCTGCTGGATCTTAGGGGGGGGGAAATTAGCATGGCATAACATAACACTTACTTTTGGAGGATCCTCCTACTTAGTAACTGGTTAGTAACCCTGATTAGTAGGTCCTCAATTCCTAGGGTCATTCCACATGCACGTATCTGGGCAAATTATGACGACCTCACTGTTTTCCCGAACCCTGGAATCATGGTTTGTTATAGGGAAATCCTCCCCAAATGGCAGAACTATTCAGGTTAGTCAAATATTATAATTTACCCAGATCGGGGGATAACATAACAGGAATGGTCATGACTACTATGTGATGATTTTAATGGTGGATTCTCTATCTATGTTATGTTTATGATTTGATGTTTTTTGAAGATAAACACAACATAACTTTACAAATAGGGGATACATACTTTATGGCCTAGAAGAACTATATATATATACATATATTGTATAACATTGTATAACCAATATCATTTGAGCGTTTTCAATAGAAATGGGAATTAATTTGGATGCAAGACCAGCATGTTCAAAAAGACTAGAGGGAAGGGATTACAACATGGTTTTGTCTGCACATGTGTCCCAAAATGTATCCCAAAATTTGCACAATTCCCATGAATTACCATTAAATTCCATTATTCTCATAAATGTCCCGATATATAAATCCCAACAAAATCCAATGATTGTCCCATAAATTTCCCATTCCAAAAAATCCCATGATCAGAAAAACTACAGCTTCTGCAGAGCCATGGCCACAAGTGCCCTGAGCTGGAAGTCAAAAACTTACATCGAGCGCATCAAGCAGTTTCTCAGAGCAAATCGAGTTTCTTTTTGGGGTAAACATCAACATTGCTATGACTTGAAGGCCCAAAAAGACGACCTCCGGAACCATTCGGAACTGCCTGTGGGGAGCCAGCGACGCATGGCGGCATGTAGCCTACGCCTGGGGGGCCCAGACCCCCTCCAGGAGTCTTACTAAACTCTACGGCAAGGGATCCTGCCTCCAAGCACCACGTCGACTGGCGCGGTGGAATCAACATTTTTGAATTGGCAGATTTCGGATGCATCTGTGTATGTATATACAAGGTGCTGTCCCATATTTATCTAAGTTGTTAACTTTAGGGTTTAATGTTGATGTATACATAGTGAAAGGGGGTTATAAACCAACCGTATAACTGAGGGGGGGGGGCACCACTTCGTACACACATATTTTACATCTACGGTTGAATGGGTTAGCAATGGTTAACATAAACCAACTCCTAAGTTGCGGCCCCCGCTATACTATAGTTATAGGTACCATAAACCATAGTGAAATTGGAGTTATTTGCACCAACTGAACGCTCTCGTAAACGGGGGCCCCACGAGTTGTATATCCCCTGATATCCTCATGATTCCCCATGTTTGTCGAGGATGTTCCCATTTGAATCGCCAAACCCATGGAGAAATCCACGGCCCGTTGTGATCGTCCCAGTGGCTTCATCTTTGGGTTGACGAAAATCACCATGTTGTTTTTCAAAGTCCACATTTTTAGTTGGTCAATTACATTGGTTTGGTGGTGATATCTCATGATATCTCGATGTTTGGTGAAATCCACATGTTTTCTTGCTAGAATCTCAATTTGAAGCCGTAAAAAAAAATAGTATACGTAATATGTAGCTCAGATTCAGATTCCCTCAAGGATGATTTGAAGTTTTCTCATCTTGTCAGCCTTAGAAAGATGCCCTCATCGTTGTCGTCGTGAGATGTCTCCCGTTGCCACGTTGCCACGTTGCCACGTTGCCACGCCAGGAGGACCCGGACCATGCGCCCGCGATGTCCGCAGCTTCGATGGCGCCGTCGGAAGTGGGGAAACTCGGAGCCACGAGTGGCTGCTAGAGTTATGACCCGAGTTATACCAGTTAGAAGTAATTACTAAGAAAACCTCATTTATAAAATGTATAATCCCACTGAAATCACCAGTTATAACTTTCATAAATGGCCATGTCAGTGTAAAACCACTGTTGATGGATGGGTTGATGAATGATGAACCATGGGGATTTAAACATCATTGTTTAATAAATACCAAAATGGGTAAGGTGTATTTTGATATCAAAAATACCATACAGTTATGGCCATTTATTAGTTATAACTGGTTATAAGTGGGATTATACATGTTATAAATGGGGTTATAAGTACTTATAACTGGTAAAGGGCCGTAACTGTAGTTAAACCATAGTTTTAAACTACTATGTCAATTTGTGTTCTTTTAATATGATGATACCTGCGGTATAGGTATACAATGGTATACATAATTGATAAATGATGGTTGGTTGATGATTATAGTTCTTGGGTGATACTCTCCATTGAGGCTTGTCAGGCTATTAGTTATAACTATAACTGGTTATTTCAATGGGATTATACTTTCTAATTTTTTAATGGTGTTTTGTTAATACTTATAAGTGGTATTTCGGGCCATAACTGTAGAATTATAGCTAAAATATGAACTGCAAAGATAAATTCATGTATTCCTGGTAAATATTGGTACATTTGATTGTGAATTTACGAGAAAATAAACTCATGTAGTGAACTTTAATAATTTGGTGAACCAAAATCTAAGCAGAATGAACTATTTTCCACCATTCGGTAATTGGGTGATTTTAAAACCGTTCCACATAAAAGGATGCTTTTTTTGCGTTTACCACATCCATTAATAAACACATTTTTGGGATGGCTTTGAATATAATAATATAAGAATATAATGCATACAATGTGGTGCGCCCCCAAGTTATACGTTGGTTTACACACCGTATTACTATAGTTATATTCACCCATCAGCCAGAGTTATTGGAGTTATAAACCAACTGAACGCTATTCAGGGTGCCGCCCACCTTCTAGGTGTGGCGTAATTGGAGCCATGGTTCTGGCTGGGAATGTCCAAAAGGGCCATCTGTGAATCTATGGTCAATACCTGGAGCAATTGGACGTTTTGGTGATATCCGTGCTATTCCTATCGTTTACAGCGTCCCTATCAGATACCTATCATGAATCCAATAATCTGGATGAATTCTAGTGACCTCACTGTCACGTTGCTGGAATCAGGTTTAGATCGCGGCGAACCATGCCCAAATGACCCTTTTTCAAGTTGGTGAGGAATCCATGTTAACTTATCCAGAAGAATTGTGAATTAATTGTACCATTACTTGCCCAAATGATAGTCATCCTGGAGTAGATGGGATCTGAACATTTCCACAAATCATCACTAAAATGCTAATGTTCTTTGAGAAGACGTATTCTACTGCTACATTGCCATTTATTAGTCATAATTGATTATTTCTATGGGATTATACATTCCATAAATGGTGTTTGTTAGTACTTCTAACTGGTATTTCGGGCCAGAACTGAAGTCATTCATGGGATAATAATGGGAATATGATGGGAATATCATGGATTAACCACCAACAACAGTGATTTATGGAAAATCCATATTCTATAATGTGGGACCCCCCAAACGTTTTAAATTTGTTTATAAACCCATGAGTACTACAGTTATTTGCGTACCATAAACCATAGTTATTGGCTATTATAAGCCAACTTAGCTAACATAAACCAGCTATAAATTTCATGAATTCCCTATTTTCTTGAATAGATTGCAAATTTCCTTTGGTTTTCCACCATAGGGGGCCCCACTTTGTATCTCAGGCTGGTCATAGATTGATGATGTCACGCCTTTTCTCCTCCTTCGTGCGAACGCGCGAACTCGCGCGATAGGAGTCGCCCCTCTCGCGCGGCGAGGCAGAGTTCTTCGGATTCGGAGAAATGGTACTGGGATAACCTCCACTCCAACATAGCTATGGAAAATCGAGCATTTTTGTTGTGGATTTACCCATTGAAAATGGTGGATCTTTCCATAGTTATGTTAGTTTACCAGAGGGTTCCATTTATAGATGATGTACCTATGATGTTTGTTCTCCATTGTGTTAGTTTACCAGAGTGTAATACCAGTTCTAAATGACTATGCATGGTTTTAACTGGGGTTATCATGAACTAGAAATGGGGTTCCAACTGACTTATGACTCACGACTGGTAAAAGGCTTTGACTGTAGTAAGTTAAGATGGAAATGAAAAGACACATCCCCTCATTTAGTAATGTGATTTTCCCTGCTATAAACTTCCATTTTGTTGGGAGAATTCCAGCTAGCCATGGTTTTTCTTACCAGAGGGGACATGGACATGTTTAGTAAATATTAGGGAGAATCATCCAGAAATGAGCGATTGTATATATGTATTTCTAGGTCAACATTAATGCAGGGTACAGGGTGGGGCCCCCAAGATAGCTAAGTTGTTTTATAAGTGGCTTAACAATGGTTTATGGTAGACAATATAACTATAGTCTATAGTCAATGGGGATTACAATGGTTTATAAACCAACTTATAACTGGGGGGCCCCATATAGTATTCATCTCTGATTTCTGGAAGGGATATCTCCAAGTAGTTGTTTCTTGGGACTATTTGGGGGGCCCTCCAGTTATAAGTTGGTTTATAACCCCATCCAAATATACTATAAGTATCATACACTATGGTTATTATAGTTATAAACCAACTTAGCTAACTATGGGGCCCCATCCTGTATAATATACTATAATGCTCTAGTGCATCATTCTATTGGCTTTAAACGGGGATATTGGCTAGGCAGTCTGAAGAAAATTTGGTCCAGTGTGTCCAACATCAGTCATGGGAGTATTGTATATGCTAGTCAATTGATGTTGCTTGCAGGCTATTTGAGTGAGATTGGCCCTGATATCGTCGGTGATCTTTAAACGAATCCAATCTGATCAAATGATAAAGATAACGTATCAACGGTTGCTTCATGAAGTAGTGTTTTATGAAGGTACTTTATAAATTGAATTGACTTGATGATCCAACGAACTCTACAGTTATGGCCCTTGACCAGTTATAAGTACTTATAACCCCATTTATAACATGTATAATCCCACTTATAACCAGTTATAACTAATAAAAGGCCATAACTGTAGAGAGTCTTCACTTGATGGTTCATTCAATGCCCATTCCGCCAGCTCCTCTGGTCATGTTTCACGCTTTGCGAAGTGGATAATATCATCATGTTTGCTAACCCGTTATAAATTATATTTAATAAATGGGTCATGGCTTCCATAACAAGCTGTTATATAACCAGAGGGCGCACATATGGATAAACGGTTCAAACATGCCTCAGGTGATAGTATTCAGATGTATTCAGTAGATGTATCCATTCATACAACCAACACAATCACTCGAAATGATTCACGTCATACCGTTTGCCTACAGACGAGCAAGGAAGGTAAGTTGCTCGCGATCGGCAGGGCCCTGTCTCTCGCAATGGACGCAGACGACTCTCAGAAGCGCCAGCCAGGCTACAGACGAGCAAGGAAGGTAAGTTCGTCCTGATCGGCAGGGCCAGCCTACAGACGAGCAAGGAAGGTAAGTTGCTCGTGATCGGCAGGGCCCTGTCTCTCGCAATGGACGCAGATGATTCTCAGAAGCGCCAGCCAGCCTACAGACGAGCAAGGAAGGTAAGTTGCTCGTGATCGGCAGGGCCCTGTCTCTTGCAATGGACGCAGATGATTCTCAGAAGCGCCAGCCACCGAGCCCGGAGTGCTCAGGGACGAACAGCTCAATCACATTGTCCGGCCTTAACAGTGACAACGAAAACCGGTCCGACCATGTGGACTGCAATATTGGATGCTCCCTCGGGTGGTTGTTTCATGTTGTTTCCAATTTAGTTGCACTGTCAATTGGTGCGTTTAAGGTTGGAAGTACGTGGGATATGATATAACCTATAACCAGCAGAATGCGGGACAGGACTATACAGGACACAGATTCCGGAAAATCGAGTATATGAGGTGTGAATTTTCAGGTGATTGCTGGGTGCTTCGGGACTGTGTGAGTGACAAGCGGAGTCAAACTGACGAGGTGTTTCTGCAACCGCTTGCAGACTATTGCAGACTGCCTAATGGTAGTTTAACAGTTCGCAATGGAAATCACATTTGAAGGTTTCCTAAACTGGAGGGTACCCCCAGATCATCCAAGTAATTATATCATTTTAGTATTGAAATGTGTTTTGGGGATCCCCCATTTGAAGAATTCCCCGTTGATCTACTAGGTATATCATTTGTACATGTCAATACATGGACTAATTTGCTTCCATACAATTTTGGCCCTTAAAACTGGTAACCCATTTATAAAATTTATAATCCCATTAAAACTAACTAATGAATGGCCATAACTGTAGCAGTGACAAGTTAACAGACAGAGACTCCCCTCCGGCTTGAAGGTGGGGCTTGGCACGATAGATGGCTGTCTGTTTTGTTGGGTTCTTGATAACTTCTAACAGCTGAATAACTACCATATAACTAAGTATAGCTTAATAACCTTTAAACTAAGTTATATGGTATAAGTATGGCTTCCTAACTAGCATATGGTTTATTAATGGTATCGACCATAAACTTTATTATAGATCAGTCATATGTCATAAAGGTGTCATATAGTTGGGGTCAGATTAATAAATATGATTTACGGCAATTACAATGCACCTCTCTCACATGTCACTTCTACTTTCTGAATAGGATTTGATCATATTTAATAGGTATATTGGAGTTGTGTTTAAAACAATTACTATAGGTATATTGAATAGGTGGTTATACTAGTATATTACCTAATAACTATAACTAACTGTTGTGTTAAAAATGTATAGTGGCCCATGGGCTGAAACGAAAACCCCTCTGTGGCCATTTTTCGCTGCTGCGGCTTGGTGAATCGGAACCTCTCTGCTGCCAGTCCTTTTTCGGGAAGACGTCTTGGATGATTTAAAGCCTTTTACCAGTTGTAAGTGACTTAGCTATGGTTTATTGTAGATATATAATTATACCAGTAGTACCGCACAAGGCGGTGGCGCAAGTTTCAAAAATAGGAAACCTATAGGAGAGCTTGGTTGTTGTGAATCAGGGATGGCAGAGCGAAGCCACTGATGGACCGAAAGGTCGTTGAGGTCTCCTCTCTTTCTCTCTCTTTCTCTGAC
>Ga0126342_10012961_pt1 | contig 14820 bp, 12 predicted proteins | sample Cyp1metagenome_FD_92528 | JGI IMG/M metagenome (GOLD analysis project Ga0126342, IMG submission 92528) | Coral microbial communities from Lord Howe Island, Old Settlement Bay, Australia - Cyphastrea 1 metagenome | ecosystem: Host-associated > Invertebrates > Cnidaria > Coral ... | reverse complement strand
TGACATGGGTCATTAAATGTCCCCATTGAACATCACCCAACCATTAGGTATATGGTCTATAATGGCTACTATAAGGTGATGTCCAATATTCCCAAAATGGGACAGTTACCAACCCCTGTCTGAACCGTAATTTTTGACCTTTTTCCCCCAGTGGCTGCCATTGGTCCTCGTTGGGTGGCTCCTCTTCCTCTGGAGGCTCGAGACCTCCACCTGGGAGAGGCGTTTGTTGCATATCTTTGGCCACCAAGAACCTGGATCATCTTCGCATATATATATACAGATAAATAAATAAATAAATATGTATATATATATGTATGCATACAGATAAATATATATATATATATATATAATTGTATATATAAATATATATAAACATATTATATATATATATATGTTATATATACCTATACTAAATCCCAGAATTGCTGCAAAGCCACAGAATTGAATGTTTCCCCAATTTTAATCTTGGTCGAAAGTGAGCTCGCTATGAATTGTCCTGGTTCATTGGCGTCGAAACATCCATCCTGGTCAATCCCTCAAACTGGTTGGTGGTTTCAACCCCTCTGAAAAATATGAAAGTCAGTTGGGGTTATTATTCCCAATATATGGGAAAATAAAAGCCATGTTCCAATCCACCAACCAGCAAATAATCGTGGGAGTCATCATTTAAATTTTACCATCCATGCTATGATCATTTTCAGCAACCCACTTTTGGAAAAATGATCACAACTCCCTATTATATCACCATTATTGCTGGTTGTGTCATCATTCATGCTGAAGGTTTATTTTTTCAATGTTTTTCATGGTCAATCTTTGTGTTGCATGGTTAAACCGTCATTTTTCAGTATGTGTGATGGTTAAATCTTCATTTTTCATGGCTAAATCTTCATTTCTGGATATGTGTTTATGGTTCAATTATTACGTTTCATTTCAATATTTGTTTCACGGTTCTATCTTGATGCTTCATTCTTACATCCTAATTCTTCATGGTTAAATCATCAGGGGTAAATTATAATATGTCACTAACCTCAATAGTTCGGCCATTTTGGGATGATTCCCCGAATCCTATGAAAAAATGGTGAGAACAGTGAGGTCGGCTGAACTTCCCCCCGCTTTTTCCCGCCTACTCCAAGGTGTAGCCGGAGGCGGCTGAAGGTGTCGCGCCAGGCGCGCTCCTTGTCGTTGTAGCGCCGCTCCATCTCCTGGGACGTTGAAGGAGCCCAATAGCTTACAAAAAGCTGGGGATTGATGGGGGTTCTATGGGGATATAATGGGATAGGGATTATATAGGGATTTATAAGGGGATTTAACCAACAGCAATGGAAATATCATCGGAATATCATCAATGGATTCAACAGCTGAAGTATAGTTCATAATTCACTAACCTGAAAAGAGCTGAAGATTCTGAAAGAAGGCGCTACAAATCGCTATACAAGTATTAGGATACTCCCACCAACCATCATCTTGAGGTCGTTATAACTCAGCCAGACAAATCGGCAATCTGCTTTTTGGATCTTTTTGGCAACAAAAAACGTGGTTTGGACCAACAAACATCAACAAACCAGGTAAACTAGCAGCAAATAGCAGCAAGAATCTAAGAATGGTGTGAACCAGCTGGAATTTTTGATTTGGCCAGCAAAGACGGAGACTCTGAAAGAGCACATGTTTCCAAGGGATACGTGGGAAGTGTTGGTTAATGAACACAGGGAGCTGGGATAATTGGGCTGACTGAAAGGGGACAGACTAGGTATCGAATTGCTTTCACGTCAACAAGTATACAGGAGCGCGAATTATATAATCTATATAGGTTTCCATATGGTTTCCTATGGGTTTCCTGCACGTGTTCCATTGTTTTCCTCAGTTTAGAGCTTTAAAACAGTGCCGATCGTTGCGCCCTAAAAACCAAGGCGCCCGGATGCGTTCGTTGAAGTGGCGCCGCAGGGTATCCAGGCGCTCGTCCGCGTCGTTGGAACACTGGTGCATGACTTCCAATTCACCTGGTGGAGCCGATGGGAAAAGCTGGGATGGACTTAGCTCAAGGACTCCCGTATGCCAAATAGATCTAAATATAGGCTTGCGAACAGTTAAACATAGATTTTGTATGTTTTGTATGCAATTGTGTTTCGTGTCTTCTCTGGAGTTGTGGCACAAGCGATCTTTCAAGTTTCCTTCTGTATGTAAATCATTGCTAGATGTTTATCAGGTGGGAGTTATCAAGGATGTGAATCCTGGTCTCATCCTTGCGATGTAAGTGAAAATAATCATGATGATCATTATGATTAGCATTATCATCATTATTATTCATTATTTGTTTATTGTCATTGTTATTAGCACATAATAGTACATAATAGTACATATTAATACATATTAGTACTATTCGTACCATTATTACCATCATGATGATGATGATGATGATGATGATGATGACCACATCAATCCACATCATATAACTTCTCCAAACACATATCACCACATGTCTTGCAGTCACTTGCTAGTGGATATCTGTCCTGCAGCAAAACTCCAGCGGCACCGGAAAACTTCCCCCAGCCAAGGGACTCTTGAGGAAAGAGTTCTCATTCTGCAACGTCTCCAACTTTGTCCTGGATGGTGAAGAAATCCGACACCGACACCAGGGGATGGAGGACATTGCGATCTACGGTTGGTGCACCTGAGCCACCACAAGGGAGCTCAGAGAAATTGCAAGTTTGGCCAGCCATCATGGCTTCCTGGGTTCAAATTTGTCACACAGATGTTGCTGAAATCCAGCAACAAATATAGGTTTGTCTGAAAATAAGGCATCCCAAAACCCCTATGGTTTCCCATCATTTTTCCCTATAAAATGACTATTTATGGGTGTCCATTGTCAGACACCATATGGCATCCAACCACTAAAGTCACTGAAGCCACAGGCCGCTGGTCTCCTCGTTTCTTGCAGGAGCTTGGCCAAGCGCAAGGTTTGCTCCTCGAAAGAGTTTAGATTCCAGAAAACATGCACAGAAGCCAAACGTGCAAAGACTTGACAACATGGCAAGCCCCACAAAAACCCAGGTCTGGATGGTCTGGTAGAATAGTGGAATTTCATGGGGTTTATCATCATTACCCTCTGGTAAACATACAAAAAACTATGGAAAATCACCATTTTTAATGGGAAAATCCACTATTTCTATGGCAATTTTCAATAGCTATGTTGAATTAGCAGAGGGTATATCATGTCATATCATTTCCGACAGCTGCCGAGCCTGGCCTGATACGCTTTCAGCTCACTCGAAAGGAATGCCACCGGCCGTTCAGCTTGGTGCCCTTTGGGCTTCCTCCAGCAGAGCACGACTCATCTTCCCCCGAAAAATGGGCTATGGATGGCTATGGGGACGTACTTACCATCGTTTGCCCTATGGAAAAATGGCGATCTTCTAGGTATACCCATGGTATATAGTATACATTGGTATACCTCATTTTCAAACGAACCCATCGGTCTGTTGATGCGACCATGTGCGACCGCTGACGACCCAGTCTCTGCCAAGGCACTCTGGACTTCCATCACTTCCCTCCCAGGGCGCTCGGATCTGGCGGACGTATGGGATCTCCCCAGGTTTGGTATTCTGAGAAAGTGCCCCAAAGTAGGCAAAAAGAATCGATTCAAGCTCTGGTTTCAGTATGTTTCACTTGGATTCTTAAAGATCTCAAAGGTCTTTAGGCCTTTTGATGCCTTTTGAAAGGTGTGTTGGAAAAGGAATGCTCTTGAAAAACCATGAAGACAACTGCCGATGAAACAAGATCAGTGCAAACAATTGAAACTGACCCCTTCCCGTGACTTAACCCGAGCTTTGGGCCTCGTCCAGGTTCTGCGGTGTCTGAGGGGTCTTGGAGAATTGTTCCGCCTTGTCTGTTGAAATCCACTGGTTCTTGGGGGACCTTTGGGACATTTTAGGACGATCCCCCTGGGCCCAATTTTTCGGCTGGATCTCTTGTCAAAGTCATGTGCAATGTACAGAAACCTATTGTGATGTATACAGCCACCAGCCGCTTGACGCACGGAAAATCCTGGTTCATCGTGTTGGGCCAGATCTGGCTGAACATGGTTCGTTCAAAGTTTCTTCCATCCTCATGGTGTAAAAATAAATGCCACCAAACCACACAAACATCCACAACACGCCTTACATTGTCATCAAGACCGACACCATGTTGGCCTCCCCAACTCATCCCCACCACTCCCCACCCAATCGCCTCCTTCTTGTTGTCCCCTGCGGCGCTCCTTCGTTCCTCGTCCATGCGGGGCTTCTTGCCTAGCCGCTAGAGCTGCAGGGGATGCCAAGACGTCACCACAAATCTGGTCATCTTTAGCGTGTTCGGCACCAAAAAAAAAAGGTCATCATGAATGGAGAAAAACATGATTTCAAACCGGGCATATTTTTTTTATATGTTAATATTCATTATGCATTTACCACTTTCGGGCCCATATGATGGGAGGATTAACAGGCCAGGCTTCGATAGCCATCGTGACCTGTTGTGGATTGGTGCGAGCCTCCAGGGGCTGGAGCATTCAAGCCCTTCTTGCTGAGACGGCGGTAGTCTGACAACGCCACATTGTGCGTCCTCATCGCGGGCTGCAACAACCATACCAGGAAAATACCAAACTTGAAAAGTTGAGACAGTTCTACCAATTTACATCAATTTACCTGATGGCTGGGGTCCCTGTTCTCCCTCCGTTTTCTCAGATGGAGGTGGAGCAAGTTGACCAACAAGAAACTATCAGTTTCCCGCAGGTGCTGCCCAAGTGTCACCCCACATGCCACGTGGACGATGGCCTTACCAGCCAGCACCTGGTTGCACCAGGGGATTTAATATCTTGTTCCAATGGCCTGTTGAAATGTGGGCGTGTGACCTCCTTGTTCCTGGGTGAATGGGGACTAATGGAGAATAGCTTGAGAGATCTTGAGACTTCACTGGATTCCAAAAGGCAGTTTCAATCAGGTCAATGGCGCATTGGTCAGATATATCATTCTCCCAAAATAGAACAAAAGGATCTTCGCCAGCTGCCCATGAGCTGAGTCCGCCTTGATCATGGTGGGCACGTTGGGATAGGCACTTTGCTCCGTATGTCCAAAGGTCCTAGAGGAGCCCCAGGCCCAGACGTCGCCGGAGTCGGTGACAGCGCAGCAGTGGCTGTGACCACAGGAGACTTGGGCCACACATACGTGGCTCAGAGCCAGCACCGGGCGCGGCAACATCTCCTCGGGGGTGGAAGGGCTTGGAGGATCACCAACTACAAGGTGGTGCCCCCCAGTTATAAGTTGGTTTATAATCCCATTAACTATAGATATATCTACCATAACTCCTAGTTATTAGAGTTATAAACCAACTTAGCTATCTTGCGGGCACCACGTTGTAGGAACTGGTTGAGACGGGTGAAGAAGTCACCCCATCTCTTCATTACTGGATAGAAGTGGCTACTCTGATGGAGACGTCCCCAGGCTCAAAAAAACTGGAAATTCAAAATGGGCAGTTGAACTTCTTTCCCCACATTATGCCATAATGGGTCAAACATGTGGTTCCATTGGTTGATCATAATTTGGTGATCTTAAGCACTGAACTTTGTATGTATGTAATGTCATGTCATGTCATGTCACGTCATGTAATGTAATGTAATGTGTGCATGCATGCATGTATATATATATATATCTATCTATCTATCTATCTATCTATCTATCTATCTATCTACATACGTGCGTGTGTGTGTGTGTAAACCAACCATTTTTGGATAGGTGTATATATATATATACACACCGTATCGCCTATATTCCCGGATTGGTAAAAATAATGTAAACATATCTATATATCAACAGATACATATAGAATACTCCCAAAATGATATGGGCCAAATTCATCCCCACAGTGGATGAACATCAAAAATGCCCAGCTTCATCGACCTCGGCCCCCTGAGAGGCGTGGCCCAAGCGACCCGCCTAGGCCACGCGAAGCCGCGAAGCGCTGAGAACGGTCACCAGTGGAAAATCGGTGGCTTACTGGTGCTAAACGTAGGGAATGAGGGAATGATCCATAATCACTATCAATAATCATCCCAGCAACCCCCATGCCCATCCATTCCCTACTAAGCACCAGTAAGAAGGGAAATGGACTCAACTTCCAGAATTTCTGTTCCATTCCCAGTTTTCTTCGGTGTCCCCATTCGGCGCCACCATGCCATACCATGCCTGACCCCAGGTGTAGATTTCGCCCTTCTGCGTCAAGGCCGCGGAATGGTGAGGCCCTAAAGACACCTGGATGACGCGTTTGCCTCGCAGTGGCGCCTATGTTTGGGGGACAGGGGTTGAACCAACAAACATGGGATATCGTGGGATTAATGGGAAGAGACTGGAGATGTAATGGGGATTTCCATGATTTTGCATGGAATGATTGGTACCCTCCGTAGCCTCCAGTTTCATCAAGCAGGGCTAGCTGCTGGAAAATCCTGGAGCTACATGGAGGTTTAGTTCGCTGGGGAAGTCATCGAAGTACATGGCGGGTACAAGTTCCAGCCATGGCGCTCCAAATTTGTAGACCAACATGGCTGGAACATGGATGTTCGTTTGGATGCCTTTTACATGCAGGATCCAAGGCACATGCGGTGGTAGTGGCATCAATCATCATTTGAAGATGGTTCACAAATACGGACCAAAAAATGAACCAAAAAATGGACCAAAAAATGGACCAAAGGGACCCAGAAGACCTTTGGGGGTTCAAAGATGTTACCCTCTGGTAATGACTAACATAGCTATTGAAAATGGCCATAGAAATAGTGGATATTTTCCCATTGAAAATGGTGGATCTTTCCAGTTCGCTATGTTAAATGACCAGAGGGTAAAACTCCATTTTCCTATGGTTTTCCTATGGTTTTCCTATGGTTTTCCCATTTTCCCATGGTGTAAAACTGATTGAACCTTCCAAGTTTTCATGATGTCCATCCCTGCGCCATGGCATGCCATGGCACCCTGCAGGGCCACCACGACTTTGGGCGTGCTTTGCGCCAGCCGGTTGCCATGGCCAAGCTTGCCAAAGGCACCTAGAGGTGCGCGGTAGTGAGGTGCGGAAGTCCCAGAAAAGCCTCGGGGAATCTAACACGGCAGTGTGAAATCACAACTTTCTATGGGAAAACATGTAAGGATCATCTATAAATCCATGATTTCCATTGGTGCCAGACAAAATTGGCAAAGAACAGCATGTTGGAAGATATTGAAAGAAACCAATCACCAGCCACCTTCCCCCTCCAACTCCATTTCAAAGCAACACAAACTTCAACATCAATCACAGCTTGACTTGAAGAAGCCAACTTCCACCTCCTCCCCCTACTTAGCAGAATCCCCCATGTTATTCCCCAAAAATCAAATACATTGCCAATTAAAGGTCAGTCAAGTTATCATCTATCTATATACCTGTCTATCCATCCATCCATCGATCTATATCTAAATATAATTGTATACATACATATGCATATGCATATACAATATACATATATAATCACATATATATATATATACACATTTAGTTTAATTTATTCATATTCGATTCTATATAGTTTAACTTGGAGGATGGGGGAAAAAACACGTTGCAAAGCCTCGCGACCAGCCATCCCTTGCACCTCCACCCCATGTCATGACCTGCAGGTGATCTCCCACTGCAGCCGTGTGGTGCCCGCCACAGGCCATAGTGCTCACCTAGGGGGCGCTGGGGAAAACGGGTGGAGATCCACCGTTGAACCACCAAAAATGGTTGGTTCAGTGTAGGATATGATAGGAAAATGGTGGTTTATTAAAGTTTTTGATGCTTCACATTAGTTCACGATGGTTTATGGGTGTTTTGACATGGCAGGAATTTCTCTTTGGAGGTTTATGACCCCCGTTCATCCAACCATTTTGGGGGATAATGCGAATAAACTCGGGATAACGGTAGATTTGGAATGGTTGATATCAACCCTCTGTATGGTTATAAATGGTGATGTCTTTAATGGTGATACACGCTATACCATATTTATACCATATATATTTAATATAATAGAGGATGCTACCCTCTGGTATATCATGAAACATGGCAATTGAATACCATGGCAGGGGGGGGTGAAATTCATGGGGGAACGCTCCAAAAAAATGGAAACTGTCCCCGATTGCCATGCTGGATTTTGCCAAATGGTATTGCATCATCGTATCAAATGGGCGAGTGTCTGAATAGTACCCTCTGGTAAACATACAAAAAACTATGGAAAGTCACCATTTTCAATGGGTAAATCCACTATAAATGGCCATTTTCAATAGCTATGTTAAATTACCCGAGGGTAGTATCTTGTATCTGAATAATATGCTATCTAGAATAGACATGAATAGGACTTGAATAGACTAAAATATCTCAATAATAGTACCGTATCCATCTAGCCATCTGAATAGACTAGCAGAATAGTTCACAGTTCACCAATATCCAGATACAGTATGTCCCAAGAATACATGTGGCTACAGAAGCTTTCCTTTGTATTGAAATATCATCACATGGCTATGAGTCAAAACCCTGACCCTAAAATAGCTGGTGAGTGGATATTTATTCACTAAAATATGGGTGATCACTTAGGTTTTAAGCCATTCCCATCCTTTAAAAACCCGTTGTTCTGGGCACCTGCATCCCAGTCAAGGCTTCAACGAAGGTGGGCGTTAGCCTTCGTCTAACCCGGGGACGTTAGGGATATCGTTGAATGGGGGGTATACTGAAAACATAAGGGGGGATACAATGGAGATAGAATTGGTATACAATGGAGGTATCATGGGGATATTTCATGATGTTTGCTGGGAAACCATGATATATTGATTTGGATAATGTGAAACTTTGGGTTTGTCGGAAAATTGGTCATGTGGGGCGGTGATATCGGTACTCCCAAGAAATAAAAATACAGAACATGGTGATTTACCAATGGAATTAGGGGGTGCCATTTTTTCGGACAAACCCAGATACGCCGTAGCAATGATCACATTGATTCTGCTGAGATCTCTTGTGGCAGTATTGGCAGAGGAGCTCACGAACAACTCAATCAGCATGCTATCCGACCACTCCCATCCAATGTACCCTCTATTAATCAGCTCCATGGCTTGCTGGAAAATCCACCGGCAATAGTTCGATGGTTTTCCTGCCAGGGTCACCTTTGAGAGCTGGAGATGGAGGGATGGTAACCATGGTAAACCAATTTCATACACCCATTTCTATTGGGATCTGCTGTTGGGAATGCTTACCTCATTGGGCGTTGACTTAAAGTCTACCCGGGGTTACCATCCCCTACCCGGTTTTCTGCTCCGAAACACCGAGCCGCGCCTGTCGTTTTCATCGCCATGTCCCAAGCGTCCTGAAAGGCCCAACCCCCAGGTGTAGACGTGGGGAGCGTTTTGCAGGATGCAGGCCTTAGGGCTGTTGGCTGCGGGTAGGATCCATCTAGAAATGGGAAAATTACCCTCTTGTTATGACTAACATAGCCATGGAATAGATGGCCCATTTATAGATGGTTTACCTATAAAAAATGGTGATTTTCCATGGCTATGTTAAATAACCAGAGGGTATATGAAATTAGCAAACTAATGACCTGAAACAAAGCATAATAAGGCTACTTTGGGATAGTTAGTCCAATCATGCCCAATCCCAATTCACTGACCTGACACAAATTAAGGCTATTGGGGGATAGTTACTAGTTACCCATCATTACCCACCATTTCTCTGGGTAAATTGCAGCAATTCACTGACCTGAAAGAATCATGGCTATTTTGGGATAGTTCGCCCAATCCCTAACCATCATTCCAGGGTTCGGTCGCGACGTGCGGTCGTTCTAAGTTACCCAACTAGATGGGACATAGCCTTATAGCCCTTATAGCAAACTGCTTTCATCTGACATCATCTAACGAAATATCACTGTTTGATGAAGTTTGATTGGAGATCCAACTGATCTTTTGGAAAATCACCATTTTTAATGGGAAAATCCACTTTAAATGGCAATGTTCAATAGCTTTTTGTATGTTTCCCAGAGGCTAATCTTACTAATGGATACTAATGGATTGATTGTGAACATGTACAGGGAACCATCGGTTTTATTCGTTTTTGAAGCCTCATTTTTCCAGGAAACCGATAGGTCCAGGAAGATGATCGCAGATAGGTCCAGCCCGACTTGCCCACTGAATCGACGAAAAGGAACGTATCAAAGCATCTGGAAGCTACAAGTCGTCTATACTACCGGTAGTATATAATATATATATATATAATATATATATATATATTATATATATTATATTATATATATATTATATATATATTATATATATTATATAATATATATATACAGATGGTCCAAAGATGGTCCAAATGTTAGTCGCGCCTCTTCATTTTTTGTATATGCATCAAAGATTTTAAGGGTAAAGCCAGACATGAATCAAGATACCCCCATCACACCTCCTGGTTGTGAACATTGAGCCAACTCCAAGGCCCAGGAAAATGATAAAGGTGTTGTGAATCTTTGAACATTTTCTAGCACCATGGCCATGGAAACCACCACCCCCCAGAATCCAGCAAGAAAAACAAGGGTCACAGGATCAACCGAAAAGGAGAGCAACTTGAACCTCCTGCCATGTTTGGCGCATAGAACACCACCCTTTTGGAACAAGCTGAAGTGCTTTGTCGAGGTTCTCACTTCCGCGTTGTTTCTCCCAGTTCCCACAGCAGGTGTGCCAGGTGCCACCAAGCGACAGTATGAAACTCGCCACAAGCCACTAAGCCCACGGGATAGCCGGACAGGACCTATTGCAACGGGGGCCTCTATAAATACCCCTCAAACGAAACCCCGGTTTGGCATTGGATCATATTGGATCTATTCATTTTGGATGGCCCATCAGCCCAAATTTACTGTCAGGATCTGTTAGGGGAGGTGGGATTAGGAAAGCTGAGGGAGCACCATAGACCACCCAGCCTCTACCGGCTTAGGCAGCAGCTCGTTCTCTTGTCCACCGTGGCCAAGACGGCCATTCTGCCCTGGCAGGTCACCATAGGTAGAATGATACAAGGTGCCATAGCCATGGCCTTTACCCTGAATCTTCTTCCGAGGTGTTCTGAGCGAGTCCCGGCTTTTTGGGGATGCAATAGGTGGGATCTTCAAACCCAACTCATCCAAACATTCCAAACGTCATGCCAATGAATGGGGTGTGAATTCTATCTTTCGAAGATCCCAGATATGGGTCATGATCCATTGAATGCTCACCTAAGTCATCCTAGTCTAAGTCTACGCCTCTGAGTGCGGACAAAACTACATAATAACAAGTCATAACACCCTCCCGGAGGAAAAAGCAATTGATTGACACTGTCCTTCCAATAGGCGTGGAAACCAGCGAAACACAATCAGACATCAACCAGCCACCACCGTTCCCTGGTGCCTCGGCCCCAGGTGTAGAGGACACCCACCTCCGACACCGCGCCCACGTGGTGCTCACCACAGGACACGGTGCGGACCACCTGAAAAGAAGGGGCTACCAGAGGTGAATCTCCAGGCGTTGCGGATTATTTTCAAAATCGAAAAACATCGCCATTTCCAAGGCAGAAAAAGCCTCTTGAGGTTCTAACGGATTCTAACGGTCACTGCTGCATAGTGTTGCATGTTTTCTTGGTGCAAGTTTCTTCGCACCACTTGGCACCACGACTGCGTGCCTTCGACTGCAAGGATCGCACCGCACGGGGCATGTGCACATCCTGCAAGGCATGAGCGGAAGTAATACGGGAATCCCAGAGATGCCTTACTGTAACTTACAGCTCTTACTTATCCTTGCTTAGTAACATAGCTATTGAAAATGGCCCATTTATAGTGGATTTTCCCATTAAAAATGGTGATTTTCAATAGCTATGTTAAATTACCAGAGGGTATCCTTGCTTAGCTGATGTGCATTCCCATCAACCCATGTGCAGCATCCAGGCCTTCAGATCGCCATGGCCGAGCTGTCCATCTTTGCCATGGCCCCAGCAGTAGAGCTCTCCACTCTCCGATACCGCGGCAGAGAAGTAGCCTCCTGAAGCCACCTGGGGCAACATCCAACCCCAGCGGATCCGCGGAATGGCTGTTCCATCCACTCAAGAAAAAAGTATTACCCTCTGGTAAACATACAAAAAACGATGGAAAGATCCACCATTTTTAATGGGAAAACTCAACTATTTCTATGGCCATGTTCAATAGCTATGTAACAGTTTACCAGAGGGTAACAGGTTTTGTGTCTTCTCCATTTACTGAAATTGAACACGGCTGAACATGGGATGTGCAAGCCAACCCCGTAGCTGGCGGCAATCTTTGTGAACCCTGCCACCCGGCTCCGTGCACAGGCACGCGCCTGTTTGACTGGAACGCTCCGCAGCCCTTCAACCAAACGAGGGGCCACAGCCTTATCCTCTGGTGGACCATAGCTGTTGGACTTGAGCCCCCAACATGGGACAAATCGCTTCTCCGGCACTGGGACATATCCCAAGGACTTCAACTTCTACAATTCACCAGGACCGGGTTGGTCTTGGAGTTTTTGGAGGAATCACCCAATTTTACAAGTCGAAATTCATCCCTTTGATCCCCCAGTCCTCGGTAGGTAGGCTGCCAATGCCCAACTGTCCATGCTCGGAGGAGCCCCAGACCTAGGATTTTTCAAGACGGACATACACGAAAACCGTCCTGAAACGTGGCAAAGTAGGCAATTAACTGGGCACTTACTGCCAGACTTAAGACTTAAGGAAGACCTTGCGTGATGTCAAAGCTCTTTTCAGGCAAAGTTTCCAGGCCACTACGAACACAAAAATCTATTGCGAAAACAATAGTCGCAACACCTCTGGGAGATCTGGTTTGGGCAGCTTAAGGGCCAACGAATTTCGCATGCAATCCTAAGGATCTTAGGTTTCTCGCCTTCAATTTCGGATGTTGCAGTGAGGAATTATACTGCATGGACCATTGATTGATCCATCTGTTGTGGCTCACCCATTTTGAGAGACCCATGTGACTGTGGTGTATGGTGGCTGTCCTTCCCGGAAAGCCCAAGCCGTGCGACCACTGCCCCGGCGGTAGTGGAGGATTGCCCCATGGCATCACGGAAACTACGTTCAACGTCAGGGGAATGGTCCTAAGAATCCTGGCTGAATCGCTGATTTTCACCCTGGAACCTATGATCCTTGTGGAACGCGTCCGACAGCGACATCTGGCATTCTCCGAAAGGCTTGTGAGTTACAAGAGTTCCTTGTGGTTTTACTGCGGCCAACTATTCTGCTGACCGAATTGGTGCAGTTCAGCGATCCTTCAGACAGGCTTCTCATTGCGCACAACTCTACAGGGCCTCATAGCCGCCTACTCATTTCCTACTTGCGGCCTGGGAATGCCCCGGGCCTTGGGTTTGCACTACAAATCTTGGCATTTCCTCCTTGCTCCATTCATCTATTGATCATCTATTGATCATGAGCCAAATGGCTCACCAGAACACTAGACATCTTCAAGGCCTGGTCCCAAATGGTCAAAATTCATCGACATTTCTCTGCATCTTTGAAGGACAATTAATTTGAGATAACTATGGGAAAATATTGGAAAATCGCCATTTGTTATAGGCAAATCATCTATACATGGGCCATGTTTCATAGAGAAGTCTGAAATAACCGGAGGGTGTGTACAACGGACTCACACCTTGCGCTTGGTGTTCCACGCCCCGGCAGGCGAGGCGGGATCAACCTGGCCACATGGTCATATGGCTGTGGACCTGGCTGATGTAGTGCAAAAGCTGGAAGAAAAAAAGGGGGGTTGTATGCTAAACCATCGAAGTGTCCTTTTTTACCATCTGGTTATGACTAACATAGCCATGGAAAATCACAATTTGTAAACCGGTAAACCATCTATAAATGGGCCATTTTCCATGGCTATGTTAAATAACCAGATGGTAAATCATAAAACACCTTGGAGCGATGCTATGGAGGTAAGGTCAACCCCTTCATCCTTTCACAAATGGCATCTCCAAACGTATAAAGATACAATTGTGCGGTTCTCCGGCCGGAAACCAAAAATCCCGTCGGATTGGCATATCTCCTGAATCCAAATCGGAGTTGCTTTACAGTGATCCAAAAAGAAATGGAAAATGGAAACATGTATCATCGAAGATCATCGAAGCATTAAGGGGAAATATAAGAAATATAGTTTTATAAATGATTCTATACTATACTTTACCCTTACATATCAGGAAATCCTTCACAAAAATCCTTGCTTTGGAACCTGTCCTTCCAAATCTGCCATCGCCCTTGGGGCCCTGACCCCTGCCAGAATCAAGCGCTTCATGGCCAAAGCAGCCACCTGGGGATATGGCCAGGGATGATCAGTTGGGATATGTTGGGATGATCATCCCGGAAACTGCGTTGGTGGTGCAATTTCACCATCTTAAAACATGATGGACTTCGTCAATGGGAAGGATTTTTTCGTGGATTATCCATGGATTATCCCATACATTATGGAAAAATGAAATGAAAAATCTTCCAAAGCACCAACCAGTCATCATGTTCAAAACCAACATCACCAGAAAAAACGAGCGCCACGGGATAAAAAAAAAACATTGTTTCTTTTTCGGGCGAGCAAGTTCTGTACACAGCGGCCGTGTTCACGGCCTGGAGGGAGAGAAAAAAAAATTACGACGGTTTTTTCAGTGGGCTTGGTGGTTTCAATTTCAGCCCAAAGATATGCAGATGGCACCGTCGATAGCCATTACATAACATAGATATAGATATAGATATAGATATAGATATAGATATAGATAT
>Ga0126342_10012960_pt1 | contig 14823 bp, 14 predicted proteins | sample Cyp1metagenome_FD_92528 | JGI IMG/M metagenome (GOLD analysis project Ga0126342, IMG submission 92528) | Coral microbial communities from Lord Howe Island, Old Settlement Bay, Australia - Cyphastrea 1 metagenome | ecosystem: Host-associated > Invertebrates > Cnidaria > Coral ... | reverse complement strand
CTCCAAGATAGAAAAGAATAGGAAACCAGAAAGCCATGCCGAAGAACCACATTGTAGTGTGCATGTGATTCTTTTCACTGCCCTTTCAGCAACTCCAAGCACTTTCAACTCTTCTTCCAACATCCTTTTCGTCTCTCCCCTGTCTCTCACCCGTTCGCGCCTCAACCAAGAGCTCGTTGTCAACAATGCTCATCGCGAGCAAGCGGGATCGGGTACAGGCAAAGGGTTAGATACTTATGTACATATCCCCTTAATGGCCTGAATATATTGAACGCTCCTCAGCCGAGCTTGGACTGCAGAGCGTCACCACCAAATTGTGGAGTGCCCCACGTAACAACGGGGCCATCTTCCAGGATTGCTGCAAATGCCTTAGGTGTGGCTTGAAACTGCTGCACATTCCTCAGCTGATGTTGGACGGAAGAGCTGTTACCACCTTCTCCTTCATTGCCCCATGCAACGACAAGGCCGTCTTCCAGGATCGCAGCAAATGCACTACCCGTGACCTGAATCTGCTGCACACTCCTCAGCTGATCTTGGACTGCAGAGCTGTCACCACCGTGAAATGGCTCTCCCCAAGTCACAACAGAGCCATCTTGCAGGATCGCAGAAAATGCAGCTTCCGTGCCCCGAACCTGCTGCACACCCCTCTGATCTTGGACTACAGAGCTGTCACCACCAAATCCTGTGTAACAACTCCATCGCCCCCACAGAACCTGAGAGCACAAGCGTCTTCAGTTGACGCTAGTTTCAGTTTTCCTGTGAGCTGGTCACCATCTTGAAGCCCTGCCTGCAGCCTTGAGTGTTTGCACAGGATCACTCAGGATGCGTGCGTCTGCAGTGACAAGCCGTGAGAAGTACAGAGGATTTCTGTGCTTGAGTCTTCAGGTCCCTACTTTGGAGGACCGTGAAATAGGAAGGCTCTCACTGCGACCACTGGTCAGAGTCACAGTGACTTGAATCGTGTTAAGCCAATCCATGGGAAATCCGCTCGAGCCACCCACAGGATACCCTGCTGGCATCATTGGAACAGCAGGTACGATGAAAGATCAACCCCGTGTTCAAGGCTACCCTCAGGTCAACTCCAACTGCCCCAGTATACTGTTGACGGGCGTAAAAACGGCTGACTGACTGTATAAACTCTAGATCTGGTTGAGTTGGCCAATCAACATGGCAATGTGCCAGCACCAAAAAGTGACCACAAATAACAAATGGTGACAAATCATGTAAAAGAAAAGGCAATGAAATTGACTATAGCAAACACTACTATATCTGGAGCGTCTGTAAATCACCGGCAATGTTCAGAGCCCTGTGTCAACTGTTATCCATTCCCAGCCCATGAGTCACTCTATAGTCCCCAATAAACCAAATAGGTTCATAAGCAAACAACCATAATCCATCAATAGTACCACTAATATCACCGTGGATTTTCTGGTCAGACCACCATATTCAAGATACAGTAGTTCAATTTCCATCAAAATACCCCGTGGCACTACAGTAATTGATCCGTCAAAAATCATGGTGTCACTGCTCTGAATGGTTTGTCTCAAATAATAAGGTACCCTACTCCATCCACTAGTTGATGATCACTGATCACCATTTCCCCCTATAAAAATGGTCACGTTAATGGTATGTGTATATATATAGTAGTCATCCGGGAGTAGATAGAATCAGATAGAATATGGAATTGTCCCAAAAAAATCGACACGAAAATGGGAATACGATGGAAGTATCCATCCTCCATATTCTTCAGGATGATTTTTGGATCCCTTCCGATGCCTCGGAGGTTCTTGCCCAGGGTGCCCTCGCGCATGAGGTTGACGCAGCGGGCCTTGTCCTGGACCACGGTCAAGAGTGGCTTCAGTACTGGGAAAATGGTTGATATATGGTTGATATATGGTTACTATATGGTTAATATATGGTTGATATATGGTTAGCTGGGAAAAGCGGCTAAAGATTGAGAGTTAACATGATTTGACATGATTCAACCTGATTGAACATGATTTATATAACATGACTGAACTTGATTTGATCTGGGAAATACGTGGGGGGTGTAAGCCATGTCAATAGGGATTTCTATGGATGTGTGGATAAACATGTGCATGTTGAGCGGCAAAAATTCGCATATATAGTAGTAATCAGTAAGAATCAACAACATATATGACAATTATAGTGTTTTGCATATCATTTACATATATAAACATATGTTCACTCAGTAAATTCGCATATATAGTGTACATACTGAGTATATGCACAATTCTGGGATGACCACATATGACTGGGTGAACATAGCTCCAGTCCATTTTGCTATGAAAATCAGGGCACCATACCTTTGAGAAAATCAGAAGATCCAGTCATCATGTTGGAATGAGAAATGTCTTAAGATGCAAGCACGTATGATCTTGAATGTAATTTTTTCGAACTCCTCAGTTGGCTGGAGGGCTTCCCAGATGTTCGAAGGGCGCCCAGCCACCCCAGTCCCCATGGGTAGCTGCATTGCAGCGACCAATTTCAAGGCCCTAAAGAGTTCGTGACCATACATCATCATACATTCAAAAAGAATCAGACACCAACAAACAAACAAAAAATCAAAGAACGATGCACAGACAAAAACAGAAACAACCATCAACAAACATCAGCAGGTCATATCTCCTGCAGGTCATCCGAGTGCATGAAAGGCAGGTACAACGCCCATCGCTTGGGTCCCGGGAGCCATGTCCTGTAGCGAATCGGTAACCGCGGTCGAAGCCGAAACCAGCGGAAATTGTTGTTTTTTTTCTTGGGTACACAATGGACACATGACTATGTAATACTATGTTATACTATGTTATACGATGTTATACTATGTTATACTATTGTATAGTTTAAGATATACTATGTTCAGGTATGTTATACTATGGTCTATGTTCGGTTTTAATACAGTGCCGGGTGCAGTGACTTTCAAAACTCCGGCTTTTTCACCATGGGATGACCTGGTTCGAGGATTGTTCCAGCCATGTTTGATTCCCAGAGGGTATCCCATTGATATCCCCATATATGTGTTGCTTAAATCGCATTAAACCCCCATGAAATCCCATGAAATCACCAGTTTGTAAAGAGATCTTTGCCTCTGACCCAACCCCAACACCATCCCCTTGAGGACCCCCACTTGTCGTCTCCACGCATGATGGCCATATTGGCCGCTGCACGGGCCGCAGCGTCACAGGAATAGGCGCTGTTGCTGCCACGGTACCTGTGCCAAACCCCTCATCTGCAGAGGCCAAGCCACAGGCCAAGTGATTTTGAATAGCAATGAATGGGAACATCAACTATAGTTGGGATATCCTCATAGGGGATATATCCTCTTGTTATATCTCATGGGAATACCATGGGAACATCAACTCTGGTTGGTGTTCTTCATGGGGATATCACCATGAGGATAGAAACCAACAATAAAAAGGACAAAAAGCTTCCGGTGTCATCAAACGTGGCTAACTGGGGATTTCCATTGCTATGTTTGATTGCCAGAGGGTATGTTGCCGATAAAATAAAATAAAAAACGATATAGTATTCAATACCCCAAATGTGTGGCGTACTAGGTTCACTAGATCTATTCATAAATTGAATACCCTCTGGTGAACTAACATAGCAATGGAAAATCACCATTTTTAATGGGAAAATCCACTATAAATGGCCATTTTCAATAGCTATGTTAGTTCACCAGAGGGTACCCATCTGGGCAGTTTAAACTGGGGGGAAAGGATTAGTTTCTAAATCCCATTTTTGGGGGTCTTATAGGATCAAACAGATTGTGAAATGTTCAGGAGTCGAGTTCAGCCAACTTACGTTGTCAAAACATATGGCTGCGGTTTTTTTTAACCCAAAAAGTCTCATTTCAATTGAGAAAATGATCATAAACCATCAGATTTTGGGGCAGAGTGCCCCATTTTTAGACAAAAAAAACATAGATCATTTTATGAATCAAATTTGTTGGTTATATCAGTTATATCCCAAGAACATTCCATATTGTGTATGAGCTTAGATCCCTGTTACTCCTGGAACCTATGATGTTACAGGAATAATGTGCCCTCTTTCCCATTCTATCCCCTTTACCACTATGTTACGAACCCATATGATATGTTGTTGTTCAATAATCATATATATAATCAAACATCTGGCTGGATTCTGATTTATGATCATTCACCAACCTTTAAAAAGTATTATATAAGTGCATGCTGTATACTTATCATATATAAATAGCTTTTATCATAGGGGCATTTAGGCATGAGTCCCCCAAACATTCACCATGATTCCGGGCACAGGTTGCGAGAGAACTGGTCCAAGATGATGACAAGGGCCAAACAGGTGTCCTGTTTGAAAAAAACACTGGAGAGTTATGATTATCCCAGAGGCAAACTCAAAAGTTACACAAAAAAACATCTTAGAAATAGCTCGGATAAGTTTTTTTGGACATTGGACATGTTCCAACTATCCAAAAAAATGATTCTGGAAATGAAGAATCTTGGGACCAAAAATCCCATGGCATCCCATGATTCGGTGACCTGAGATCTGGTAGACCCGAACAAATTGGTGGACAAAATCCTCGTCAAAGGGCGCTTCAAAAATCATTCCGAAAATCTTGAGAAAAGTGCTCCAAATGTAGGTTGATGTAGGTTGTTCCCAAACCTCCTGGTGCTTGAAATCCTACGCTTTGGACCGTAAATCCCTCGAACTTGTTAACAAAATCCAAACAAAACCGGGAGAGCGCGGGCTTCCGTTTTACCAACCGTCCAGCCAATCCACCATTTTCACACATACCTGGAGGTTCATCCAAGGAATCGTACTTGAACGATAACTTAACTGATATATAAAACTGAGGTGTATCCCATCATTACATTGCCTTGCTTAGCAACCCCCAAAAAGTCATGGAAAAAGTAAGAACCCATCAGCAGTTGCATGAATGCAATCAGCGCAAGAAATAACATTTTTTCAAAACTCCCATCAAACAACTTGTTGAGAACTACATACTTGAGGGTGCAGTTGGGGTTATTAGTGGGTATATAACTATATATAACTCTGTTCATAACTTCCATAAGTTGGTAGTAGTTTTGGGATGTCATCAATCCCTGCAACATATGGTGAAATCCTGCAACGCGGCACCTTCTCATGAGCCCATCCGGCCAATTCCCCCGCGGCCGCGCGGGAGTGCAGCGCCTCAGCGCCGGTTTTTGGAAGGCGGCTTCTTCAACAACCAAAGAGGATGATTTTAAGCAGCCAAGATTGGGATAACAACCCCATTTTAATGGCGTTTACATGTTTTTTCACCAGCTACCATGTTAAGCCACCGGAAATTGGGACAGCACCCGACCCTGAGATTCAACGACTTGACCGATCAACAAGAGATTCCAAACGTCAACCCTGGGAAGTCTCGATGCTGGCCTTTTCCATGACTAGGAATGGGGAAAGAAAAGTAAAAAAGAAAAAACTGATGGGGAGAAAATTGATGATCATCGGACAATGATTCACAGTGTTGTATCACCACCGCATGACCATCAAAAAATGAAAAGGACATCAAAGTTTAAAAAATAGGCCAACGATGGGACAAACTACAAGAGGTAGGTCATAGGTATCTGAAGGACAAAACAAAAACTTTCCAACATGACCACGTTCTAGCTGTTGACGAGCTCACAAGACTTCCCAGTTCGAAGAAGTTGAAGGGTCCACCTTCGCAACCAGTTCTTTCAACCCATCCAAAACAGATTCAATTTATCGGATGAAAAATAGAAACCACCAATCAAAACCCACACCTTCAGAGTAAGGAGTAAGTCTGCAGAGAAGTCAAACATGTGCAAGTATTCCTTGACCAAAGTGATGTGGTCTGCAATGTGAAGGCATTAGAACGGATAAAAACCTCGGTCATAAAGACATGTTTGTTTGGTATAGGGTCCCAAAAAAGTTAGAAAAGTATGTGAAAGCGGGTATAGATTGTGGTGTTCCCATGTTTTCCCACATAGTTTTGCCAGGCTTCCAACTGGTCTACATCTGGGGGTTGCCATGGAAAAACCTCCCGGCCTTTGGCCTCCACACCCCAAACTCCTCTCGGATGCGGTCGTCTAGGATGTGGCTCTGTCGAAACCTTAGCTTCACGTCAGGAATTGGGAATGGTTTTGACCAAGGTACCCTCTGGTAATTTAACATAGCTATTGAAAATGGCAATTTATAGTGGATTTTCCCATTAAAAACTGAAAATGGGGTACACCCATTGAATTGCAATTGTGGGTTTGGTGATGATGCCAATGTATCAACTACAAAAAATCGGGTTTTACGAAATGTCAGATGCAGGCGGAATGATGTCGGCCTGAAAAATCGGGTGTGTTAAGCTAATGCCATGAATTGCTCAAGAATTATCCAGATAATGCCAGATATATGTCGGTTGCTCATTGGATTGCTGATGAATAAACTTGCGAGACCCGCAAGCCACCCTCCACTAAGCATTGGCCAAGTGCCGGGTTCACTCTTGGAAATCGGGATTTCATACTTGGCTGGCCATGGAAACCCCCATTCCTCCCATGTGTCAATGAGTTAGGAGAAGTATACGAAACCGTAATGGTATATGTTCCCCATCCAGGGCATCCTGATCTTTAAAATCAAGATACACTCCAATTCCATATGGGAATTATTTTCCCCAAATCCCATATGGGAATATACCAACTCTGATAAATTTGGAACAGGGGTTAGTAACTGTCCCATTTTGGGTATATTGGACATCACCTAAAAAAGTAGCCATGGCATTGACCATATACCTAATGGTTGGGTGATGTTCAATGGGAGCATCAGTCATGACCCATGTTGGAATATGCCTTTCAACCCACCAATTTGGTGCGGGAAAATCCATGGAACTCACATGGCTGGGAAGTCAGCCGTTTCCATGACGAGTTCCCCAGCGGGGGGTAGTTCCTTCTTGTCGAAAACCATTGAACTCAAACCACCAAGAGAACATATACCCTCTGATTATTTAACATAGCCATGGAAAATCGCCATTTTTGATAGGTAAACCATCTATAAATGGGCCATGTTCAATAGCTATGTTAAATAACCAGAGGGTACATGGTTTTGTCCGAAAATCATGTGCCCCAAAACTTGGCTTAGCACCATGTTCCCTTTTCAGGTGGGCAAATATCGCCAATTCATCGAAACCACAAACTATGAACAGTCAAAAGAAACCACGACACCATGACCGATCATATGGGGATGGGTCAAAACCTTGTACCCCTGGTGAACATCAAAATAGCTGGTAAATGGATGTTCATCCCACTAAAAATGTATCTATAGGTATTGACCCATAGCCATATATAACATTACGCACAGACCCCGTGGTTTGCCCGGACTGCAACATTGAGGATGCCCTGCTGTCGAACATGAGAAATTGCAGAAAATAATGCGTACACGCAATGTGTTCTGGTTTAGGATTCAGAGTTTTCAGGGTTTTAGGTTTAGGGTTTTAGGGTTTTAGGGTTTAGGGTTTAGGGTTCGTCGTCTGGGAAATACCAAAACACTTGGCCTGCGCAGGTTTTTGAGCATGTCGAAGGATAATATTTGAACACCATTCTAACCTTGCGGGCAAACCATAGGGTCTTGCCGTAACATTAGACATGATATACGGAGATCATCATGTATTATATGTGCGTAAGCATATACATAAGCATATACATAAGCATACACATAAGTATATACATATGCATATACATAGGCATATACATGAGCATATACATAAACATATACATATGCATTTACATTTAATTTACATATACATATACACATACATATACATATACATTTACATATACATATACATTTACAATCATATACATACACACACAGATTCACATACACATACACATACACATTCACATACACATATACATTTACAGATACATGTACATGTACATATACGTATACGTGTATGTATACTACTACATACATATTACATTCATATTATACATTCATATTAAACATTCATATTATACATTCATATTATACATTCATATTACATACATATATCATCATATATCACATATTACATACATATTACATACATATTACATACACATTACATACACATTACATACACATTACATATTACATGTTACATATTACATGCTGAATGTTACATATTATTATACATATTACATATTACATATTACATATTACATATTACATATTACATATTACATATTACATTTACATATACATAAACATGTACATATACATCCCGACGTACGGGAAGCCGCGAGTGGCAGCGTGGTCATTTGTTCACAAGATGTATGATAGAAAGTCCGTCCACTGTAAGGTTGAGGCACACTTGGATTGTTCATTTGCTCGGATTTGTGTCAATTGCATTGTCTTTGTCTTTTCAAGCAGTTTGTTGTGTGGATTTTTTTTGCGGGGGGGGTTTGGCATGCCCAAAAATCAGAGGCTGCACAGCCTGCCTTTTAGTCATTTTCCCACACCTGCCAGTCGAAATTGCGACCGTTTTTGCCATGCAGCGCCTTGCGTACAGCCTGCGCTGTTGTTTTCAACATGGTTTTTTTACACATGTTGATGTAATGCAATTACCAAGAGCATGCGTACACTACACCAACAGCCTCGGACTGCGGGTGGTCAATCCGCCTCTAACGTAGCATGACGTATGTGCGCATGTGCTATTGAACGCTATTGCCCCACCCCATCCCACCTCATCCCACACAGTGTAAGAAAAAAAACTGCATCACCACACGGTTTTCGGTCCCCTAGCATATACATGTAACAATACATACACATATACACGTTCAAATACGTGTACATATACATGAATGAACTATATCCCCATATGGTGGTTTCCAATCCATAGGGGGACCCGTTTTTTCATCATCCATAGATGGGATTCTCCATGATTTTTCAACCATCCAGCGAACTTGGGGTACCTTTATTTTAGGAAACCTCCCTGGTTGGTGGTTTCAACCCCTCCGAAAAATGATGGAGTTCATCAGTTGGGATGATTAAAACCCCAGATAGATGGAAAGTCATAATCCAGCCATGTTTGAAACCACCAAGCAGAGAGTCATTTTATAGATGGGATAACAACCAAGGGATAATCCACTTGAAAGAAATTCTGAATGCGGACTCCACAGATGGGATAACCCCATGGATCCAGCGCATTCAATATTGGATCCAATTGATGGAGGTACGTTAGTACCATTTTTCAGGCCATATTCTGGGGCTATATCCCCTTACAGACATAGGCCTTATGGTAGCTACCTCCAATTTTTATCGGTTCCTGTTGCATGGCCCTTGACCCATGTGAATTCCCATGGAACCCCCCCGATTCTCCAAGAGGCCAGTCCTCCGTCGTCAGCTCATCGCACCAGAAATGGATCACCTCCTCCGCTGCCTGGTGAAACAGAGGGGGCCCATGGGCCCATGGGGATCTAAAAAGGCTTGAAGAATGGCAAAACATAGGGGAATCAACAATGGTTTTCCATGATTCACAATGGTTAAACAATGGCTATAAAATGATTAGACGATATTAAACAATCTAATGGCACTTGTGAACTTCGAAAATGATCAATTTTCATGGAGTTCTCTTTCCGATAGAGTGTTGATGTCAATGGGATCTTCACATATCTTCACAACTTGCAACTTGGAAATCCCCCGATTTTAGGATGCAGAAAATGTTCAATTTACTATACATCTTTGACGATTTGATTCTTGGAGTTGACTCCTGGGAACTGCTTATCTTTTTGGGGATTTTTGGGATATCAGCCACTGGGAACTATGGTGGATGATGGATAGATTAGATCTTGATATATCTGTTTCGTCTATGCTTAGACACCAACAAACATCACGGACAGGGCCCTTTTTTCGGGATCATCCCAAAAATCACCCAGTGATCTGAAATGACTTGAACCTCTTGAGGTTCCTATGGTCCTATGGCTTTGCCAAACCGGCATTTTCCAAGAATTTTCCACCGTGTTATTGGGGGGTATCCCTTGGAGCAGAGAAACAGGTGAGCAAGTGCCTCCCGGTCCTGCTGAGCAGCCGCCTGTGGATTTCCCCGAGGATGACATGTTGCGATGTTCGGAATGCGGCACCATATTTGGAAACCAAGTGCAATCTGGTAAGAATTGACCCATTGACAACTCATGTTCTTCGATGATTTTGGGATATACATGAGCCTCCTATTTGGCTGGACAGTTGTTTCTGAAATCCGCTGAAACCCGGTCGCCAACCATTTGACCCAAGTTGCATCAGCAACTTGCGCCTCCTCATCGAAGCGAGGATTGTGAAAGCCGCGCTGCGCAGTTTTGCGGAGAAAAAAGTCAATCGAGGGATCGGACTTCGCCCTACTTGGCAAACTGTTCATAACAGAAACAGAAGTGGGTTCCATAAATGGGGGCGCCCCAAAAATGCACGTTTATTTCATGGTACTGTAAATCCTATGAAAATGGATGATCTGGGGGTGCCAGCATTTTAGGAGACCTCCATATCAATGCTCCATAGCAGGGTTACAGCCATGGTTTCTAACGAGCAAAGCGGGATGCGAAGGGCTTGGAACTAACTCTGGTGAATTGGGGATTTTTTAGGCATGGAAATCATCAAGCAAATACACCCGGCGCACTTGAGTCAAGTCGATTAAGTAGCAACGGGCCCTGCCAAATAAGGATCAAGGCTACCCCTTGTTTATCTAGATGTTGCGTTTACATCATGTGAACACGCTTGGATGGGATTTTGCCTGCATGGGAGGATTCTTCCCAGCAAAAGCTATATGATTTGGCCAGCGACTGTGGCAACAGGAATCCACTATCTTCAGCAGGAAAGTCCTCTACAAACGGTATGTAGATGTTCTATTCTATCGTTGAGCTGATTGATGCTGATTGTAGTGGCCTGCAATCAGTAGAACCACATCATGTCACCATGTCCACAAAGTCTTCAATTTCCAATGCAGGCACTGGATGGGGATGTTCGGCATCAACAGTTTCACACCATGAGACAGCAGCAATGCTGCGCGATTTTCTGCATGCGGAGCGAGATACCACAGATCAGGAGTGATCTCTCAGGAGGGATTGCCATGATCATGAAGATATTGCACATCCAAAATCCCATGGTGAAAATAAAATCATGTTCCCCAATGGCTCATGGCCATTTTTTGGCACCCCGCATTGCACCCCAGTTGAATGCTTTTCCAACAGTGCCTGATACTGCCCATCCCAAAGATGTACTGGTCAAGTGTGGCTGTCGAATCGTCCCAAATATAAACATAAGCAATAAAAGTATATAATATATATATACGTGTAATGTTTGAAACCGCCGAGCCACTTCCTTCTGTGCCAAGAAAATGTGTGTTACAATTAGTCCCATGTCATAGGTACATATAGGTACAATTGTCATTAAAGAAAGGCACAGAATTCTGATTACAGCACCCTTTTTAGTTGATAAATATCACGGAATCCCACTGTACAAGCTGAGATCCCGAGGTGGCACTGCACTTAAATTTCACCGTAGCCGCGTAGCCCGTCGCTTTTTCGCGCGGGCCAACAGTTTCTGGCTGAAGATAATGGGGTGTCCTGCTGATCTTCAATCAGCCGTTCAAATAGGTAGCAACCCAATGGATGGAGGAACATCCCAAGGTGAATTGACTTTTACCGTGAATCCAGATGCTCCTCCAAGTCCTACATCACGGAGATTCAAGCAACCTCTTCACTATGGATTCTATGAATTCACATGACTCAAATTCACCATGAATTGAGTTTACCATAGTTTTTACCATAGTTTTTACCATAGTTTTACTATGGATAAAACATCCCAAGTTGCACCTTGCAAGTCGCATGTGGAGCCCCAACTTCCCACCATCAAGGTCCGGGATGAGTCTCGATGCCCTACATCTCTCGGCGGTAAAAAACCTCAGTCCCAAGGAGCATGGCGACCAGGCATCGGAAGTAGGGTAAGAGCATGTAAGAGCCATGCTAGTCGCAATGTTTTAGACCCACTAAATATTATACCCTCTGGTTATGTCAAAATAGCTATGGTTTAAATCACCATGCTAGTAATGGGTAAATCCACTATTTCTATGGCAATGTTCAATAGCTATGTTAGTTTACCAGAGGGTAAATATCCCGAGAGATGCCATATCACAATAGTAGCTCGTACACCTGGATGATATTAGTGGCACACGAGTATGGTAATGTGGCACACGTGGATCATGATTTTCCAAGGCCCTTTGGGATGATATGTGATGAGTCCACCAGCCGGGAAGCAACATGGGTCAACGCCACAATCATGTTCTTCCATTCCCATAGGATCCATGTATGGTATATATAATAACATTGGGGGTATATTGATGGTAAATGTTACCATATATACCATACATGGATCCTATGGGATTGATGTATTCTGTCCTCAGAATACAGAAGTTTCTGACCATCTCAAAACTAGGTCTCTACTCTAAGGTCTCTACAACTTCCCCAAAGATCACCTAAGATCGGTCAGCCCATGGTCGGCCCGGTCTGGCTGAGAAACGGCAAATTCCGGGTAGATGGACTCTTCATGGAAGAAGACAAATTCACGAAACCTCGTAACGCAGGGAGTGCAGATAAATCTGGAGGTGTAAAGGGTGTGCTTCAGGTACCCAAAATGGGAATTGAACACACAGAAATCACCACAAGAAATCACAATCGATAGGGAAATCACCACCTAACAAAAATGAATATACCAAATTTTCCTCTGAAATTACGGCAGTACAGAAATACAAGTCTTGTTCCAAAACCATTACCCTCTGGTAATTTAACATAGCTATGGAAAATCGCCATTTTTAATGGGAAAATCCACTATAAATGGCCATTTTCAATAGCTATGTTAGTTTACCAGAGGGTACTCATTACTCACAAACCGTTCTGAAGTTTGGTGAAGTCGGGTCCCGGCAGTGGTTTTTCGATCGTCATGAATTCCATAGGCTGCTAGTACCATAGTCGACCATAGTTGGATTGTTTATACTCAAAAAAACGGCATGTGACTCATATTTTTCATGTTAAAGTTGAAAAGCCTTCATTTTCTGGTTGGTGGTTGAAAAACCACGTGCAAAATATTAACGGTTGAGAATTCTCATCCCACATATATGAGTGTAAATATGTTTTTTCCTGCAAAGGGTCCCAAACAGCGTGAGGAAATGAATTTGTGTTCAAAGACAAAGCGGTTGACTCAGTTCAAAAGCAAAAATGTGTCAAGAACCTCACCTGGTTGGTGGTATACCTACCCCTCTGAAAAATATGAGTCCGTCAGTTGGGATGATGACATTCCCAATATGATGGGAAAGTCATAAAAGCCATGTTCCAGACCACCAACCAGCTAATTAATCTGTAGGAATCGGGTGTATCTATTTTCACACAAACCTATATTCTAACCCAGCTATAGATGCAACACATGTTCCAAACATGTCCAAACATGTCCAAAACCACCACCCAGTCACTATACACCAACGACCGGAGCCTCTCCATCCAACTCACAGGATCTGTCGACTCAAAGCACCCAATGAAACCAGCAGCTTGTCAAACTATAAAAAACCATCATGTTTCATGATCGAACTTCCGGATTTCATGGATTTCATGGCGAAAAACCATCATGATCATCATGATCTCATGGGTCAACCCCCATTCATCCAAGGATCAAAAGTCCCTACCGTCCCTACCAGATCTGCCAAGCCACGTCCCCACCGCCTTCTCGCGGTCCCCCACCACCGAGTGGAAGTCGCCCGCAGTGACCAACGGACCATAGTCTGCCTGGGCGTGGCTGGAGCTGGGATCATGCTTAAGTAAAAGGAACAAATTGCTGGGTTTTACCATGGAAATGCTGGGTTTTACCATGGAAAAAATTGGGTTCGGTAGGGAAACAATGGTGGATAATTGCAAAGAAAATCAAATTTTGTCTAACGAAAATGTGTTTTTTACGAAAAAAGGGTACTGTATATAATTAAGCAGGTTGAGACTCAAGCAGCAGAATGTGTGATTCAACCAGAAAATGTTGGTTCCGAAGCAGCAGAATTGGGGCTTAGGGCTTCCCAATTTTGCTACAACTTTGGTACGTCCCAGGATACCCTGAGCATTGGGTTCCCGGCAGAATAGACGTCTCTGACTCTCGGACAGTCATATGAAGAAATCTTGTGACAAATTAGGGTTAATAACAAGCCCCATGCAAACCCCAACAGAGATGGTTGGAAATCGACGACAGCTCCTTGTGCATGTGCATCCCTGGAAATCCTGGAATCGGAAGTGGCGCAAAACCCATCGATTTCATCATCTTGTTGGATCGCAACAAACCGACCGCGTATTGTTGACCAAACATCCGAAAACCAAACACGGCGATAGAAAATCTCCACAGGACATATCCGTTTATGGATGGTGTCATCCGAAAATCAGGATGTTTTCTCGCATTTCTCCAAAGAAATCATATGTTCCGCACAAAAATTGGGAATGTCCACCAGTTTTCCCAACAAAAACTCTGAAAACAAAACAAGAGAATGAATTTCCACCAGTTTTCCCAACAAAAAATCTACAAAAGAAAACAAGAGAATGAAGTTCCACCACTTTTCCCAACAAAAAATCTCGAAAAACAAGCGAATGAGTTTCCACCAGTTTTCCCAACAAAAACAAAAAAACAAAAGAATGAATTTCCACCAGTTTTCCCAACATAAAATCTACAAAAAAAATACTTTACTTCGTGTGATCCCCACCATGACATTTATACATGTTCTTACTGGCACATCTTCTGGCATTCTATCTGACATATCTTCTGACATTCTATTTGGCATTCTATCTG
>Ga0126342_10012959_pt1 | contig 14823 bp, 13 predicted proteins | sample Cyp1metagenome_FD_92528 | JGI IMG/M metagenome (GOLD analysis project Ga0126342, IMG submission 92528) | Coral microbial communities from Lord Howe Island, Old Settlement Bay, Australia - Cyphastrea 1 metagenome | ecosystem: Host-associated > Invertebrates > Cnidaria > Coral ... | reverse complement strand
GCTGCGCAAGCTGAAATCCCCCACCCAGTTCCCTCATGAGTGCAGCTCTCTGGTCATGTGGAAAGGTTTTCAAAACTGCAGTAGTTTCTTGTTGGCAAACGTCCGGCATGTTGAACCACTTGGAGATGATTTCCCTAAAATTAACCATGATTCCCAGTGAGGTCGCAGTGAGGTCGTTATAATTTACCCAGAGTTATGGATGAAAGATGATGAAAGCCCCTACGTTTTTTCGCACCAGGATTGGGATACGGATAGGGATCCTCCAAGCTATATCTCTGGGATGTAAGCCATGAAAAACACTATGAAAAACAATGAGGTTTGCCGGCCCTCCAACAACCACCGAGAATTGGAAACTCTCAGCTTCGGATCTTTGCAAAGGGGAACCTTTAACTGCCAAGTATTTATGAAACAGAATTTTGACCAGCCGCCCAGCCCAGTAAACAAACCATCAATTGGACCGTTCTAATTGGATCTGACTGGATGATACGATGATACTATGCATTCAGCATGTCACGAAAATGCAATGCATCAGGAAACACAATATGAATCCATATGACGCAATCCGGCCAGAATATTCAGTACTGCACCTGTACTGCACTTGATTAGCATGAGTGAAACACAAATATCACATGCACTTCAGCTTTCAATATCTTCAATCCACAATGGTGCTAACAGCCCGACTCCAAAAAAACAAAAATATGTTTTTTTGTCCTGCAAATTGCCCAAACAAATCCAATGCTTTTTCTCATCATTTACCTGCTCAACGTGTGCTATGGCTATGTGAAGCTGGTTTCGCCACCAAGCGGCTGATATTGATTTTGATTGGACACCTCGGAGATCAACGGGAAAGCGTCTCTGAAAAAATCCATGGGCCATGCAAAGCTTATGACAAATTATCAAGAATTGCTGGTTGGTGGCTGGTGGTTTTTACCATCTTGAAAAATATTAGTCAATGGGACGGATTATCCCATATATTATGGAAAATCAAAAATGTTTGAAACATTTTGAAGCCACCAACCAGATTGTTTTTTTCTTCATGGTTTTTGAGGATGTTGAAGATTATGTTCAAAATCATCGGTTTGAACACGGCCATTTTGTTTATGTTTGTTTCGAAAGGTGTGCTCCAACAGATCAAAGGCACAAGACGTGGTCGGGGAGCAGCTTGTCTTTACATGGCTGTCCGAACACGGCCGCGGCAAACATGATCCTGGGCAGGGATTCTGGAGAATGCCGAGAGGGGCACAACTTGTCAAAAAATATGGCATTTTATGTATAATAAGCAGGTTAGCTTAGGCTTCTGGCAGATGCATTTATAATTAAACTTAATGTGTCAAGTTCAAACAAAGAAAATAAGTAAATACCGCCAGGAAAGCCAGGGTTTTGTATTGGATACATCTATGCATATACACCTGGATAAATGACACTAAGTCACTTGCTTGAGATATATAAAGTATTTTTTGGATAATACCCCTTACCAGCCATAATCTGTCGTGGCGTCGCAGTGAGGTCGTTTGAATTTATGCAGCTGCGGATATATTTTATGTGATGTGTATATATATATATATATTCATTTTGGGTGCATTCTAGTGGGTTCGAGAATCCCATCGCCCTAATCTTAAATAAACACACCCCAGAAACCATGGTTGCTAAAGTTTAGTGAGGATTTACACATATGTGCGGTCATATTCTTATTGAAAACCATGGTTTAGTAGGGGATTTACCATATATAGAATATATGTTCACATAGTCTTTTACTACATCAATGGGAATTCCAGGATCCTCAATTGGAGGTACCTACCATTTATAAGGCCTATTTTTCAGGCCTAAATTTCAGGGGATATCCCAGCAAAATATGGCCAAAAATATGGTACTAACGTACCTCCATTTTAGGATCCTGAAATTCCCATTGACTACAAAAGAGATGGTACCACAGCATCTTCAGACACGATTTCGTGTCAGTAACTCGTGGGCAAAAAAAATCAGGTCCAGATGCCACCGGTCTGCCACACATCTGAGAGTTATGTAAGCACTAAACATATATTTAAAATGTCAATGTACACAATAATTTGTTCACATTTGTCTATTCAAAGAAAAAGAAAAAACTGTATAAACATCAACGATCATAGAGCTAATTGACACTAATTACCAACCAGTAGTAGACTTGACAGCTCAACCGAGCTGAGATGCAGTATCTCCATGTTTATCAAATGTCTACATCCTGAGGCACGATGTCTACCGAGTCTACTTTTTAAAGCCTCAACCGAGACAAGAAGCAGACCGGTACTGATGACTTTGTGTCGCCAATTTCGAGCCCATCGAATGCTATTCCTTGGCGATGCGGCTTGGATCGGCGCGGCCAAGCATGTCGTGGTGGATCTGCTAGATTTGACAAGTGCGCCAACCATTCATTGACGACAGGAGTACTTCCCATGAAGTTGAATACATCAAACAACCAAATTGAGAAACATTGAGAAACTCTCATCCTGTCTTCTGAAAGGCCGCCTATATGCCAAATCGCCTCAAAAAACACTAGTTCATGCTCAGCATTCCTTAAAGATATTCAAAACATGGGAATCTCAGAATCTCCCCCCATTTTTCAGATATATTTAGTTCGTTTTAGTTCCCCAAAAAAATCCCTGTACTGTAATTTGTCATGTTATTTCGTCTTTCCTCAAGAGATAGCCTCTGGTTTTTTAACGCTTCACCGAAAAAGTACCGGTTCGATGGATCCAACCAAGCGTCTGATGTAGCAGGATGGGGAACTGAAGGCAGAATCGCCCGGATCGTCCAAGTTTCTTACCTTAGACCACGAAACATGTTGTTTTTTTTTCGTGATTTGAATGTGTTCAGATGTGGTTACCCATGAAATTCCGAGAAAAACTCAATAAAACTATAAGTTATAAGTATTTTTTTACGGTAAAATCACTAGTCACTAGCATGAAAATCTCTGTTATCATACGGCCAAAATATGGATGATTCCCCACATCCAATTCCTATCGCTCCAGTGACGTCACGACGCCGCAGGTCGTGGTTGTGTGGCAAATGATGTCTAAATGAACACGTGAAAATAACAATAAGATAAACCTCCGGCAAACTAACATAGCTATTGAAAATGGCCATTTATAGTGGATTTTCCCATTGAAAATGGTGATTTTCCATAGTTATGTTAGTTTACCAGAGGGTAATGTCAGTAAGCAATGCCACAAACCATCCACATGAAATGATGGTTTCAATATGTTTCAATCCCACCCATAGAAATGGCAAAATTGGGAATGGTGAGTAATAACAACCATAAAGTAATAGTGAATAGTAAAACTATACAGCTATAGTATATAAAGCAGTCTATAGCAATTGGGGGTGGTACTGGCTATTGCTTTTACTATAGCTGTAAAAACAGCAACTTTCATTCTACAAGATTATGAGCAATCATAACACATGGCTTGTAGTTCGATGATTTTCCCAGCTATAAACCTCCATGGTTGGTGCGGGGATTTTCCAGCGTTTCCTTCACATCCCATTTTGACCCCAATTAAACCAGCATGTTTCATGGTTCAATAACCATGTTATTGGCATCTGAAAAAATCCACTACATATATATATATATATTGATCCATGATATACAACTATTTGTGACGGTTAAATCGCCATTCTACATCCGATAACGACAAAATTATGTGTGGAACTATAGAATTAGTTTATTCCCCATTTTCAGATGCCATTATTATATATGTGGCTATATAATATCACCATTTTGTAATATCACCATTCTATATGATATATAACTATTATAATTATTATGTAATATCACCTATATATATATATATATAAATGGCCATATGTGGCTCCACTTCATCCAGCTACCATCGGGGATGGCATTGGTGCTGCTCTCCTTGGTGGTCGCAGAGGACTCAGAGGCATGGATCGTCTCCTTGTCTTCCGCATCCTGCCATGAAAAGTGGTTGCTGACCATGTCATACAGTTCTAGTCCAGTTATATGGGATAACTCCAGATACGTATGTGTGTATATCAACATATATAATTGTATATATATATATGTGTATTTATGTATGTCAACCTATAGAAATGTATCTGTATAAGGTTACCAACTTTTTTGCAAACACTTGGGGTCTGCATACAAGTATTGCTGGGGTCAGCAAAGAAAGGAACTCGTGAATGGTGAGCGGCGATGGTAACCCAGGTATAGCCAATGTGGCAAACAAATAGTGGCTACTCAAACATATACAAACTGTTTGGTGGTTTCAACCCCTTCTGAAAAATATGAAAGTCAGTCGGGATGATTATTCCCAATATATATATATATATATGGAAAAATAAAAATGTTCCAAACCACCAACCAGACAAATGTATGTACAATCTCCAGAAGTGTAGGGATCAAAGGTGCAAGTCTATTGACTGATATTGAATGGCATATACTTGGCTATAGCGCGGATCGAATTGGGGAAGAAACCCTAGAGGAACCCTGGGATCTACTCATCGTTGGCTCCCACAACGGTGGACAACGTGGCCTTGTAGCAGGTCAGACTGTCGGTGCACTTGTGCACCATGAAACTTCACAGACTCCGACGTGTGTTGTTTTTTGTTCATATTTTTCCCTATCAAAATTATCAAACAATAGAAATTGAATGAGGAAAATCATGAAATGATTGTGGCAAATCATGACGTTTTGTTTCATTGATTCTTCAATTCTTGCCGCAAATCATTTTCCCATCCCCCAAATCTTGGGCAGCTACCTTGGGATTACCTTGGCAGCTTCTTCCCACAAGCAGTTCCATAGAATTAGCGACACTTGACGCAACAAATCTTGTCACTTTGAAGCGGCCGTTGCGAAGATATCCCAAGACGGGATGCATGATCACACAGACAGACATGAATTTCAAGAAACAACTGCAAGAGAGACAACCTGTGAACATTTGTGAAAGCACATGAAAATATATGGAGGTTTCCATAAATGGAAGAACCCAGAAATGGTTGATTTATAATGGAAAACCCCATTATCATTAGATGATTTGGAGGTACCTCAATTTAGGAAACTTCCATATGATAATACCATGTTGACAATACCTAAGGGTCTATTTCAAGGTTTCCTGAAACTCTGCTTCCCAGATTTCCACCATGCTGGAGTTATTCACCCTGTCCCGATCCTGACTGAAGGAACCCAGAAGTCCCAAGAGGAAAGTCACCACTTTCGATTTGCTGATGATGCCCTCATTAAATCCCATGCGCTCCTCAGATCATGTTGACAGTTAACCAAATTGTGACTGGGGGGCGGGAATTAAGTTATGGAACATGTAACAAATAAGAAGGCACCTCTTCTAGAACATGCCGTAAAACGGATTTAATGTGGCAGACCCAATGCCATTAACCTTCCATTGGGTGTATACCACCTGCTTCTCTGAATGTAGGGATTTGCTTTTTGGGTTTACGACAGGGATTGCATTGTTCATAGGGCATCGAAGCAATTTGAAAAGAGAAACTAACATATCATATTATTGTCAATTGTTGGGGGCCTACCCTCTGGTAAACTAACATAACTATAGAAAATCACCATTTTGAACAGGTAAATCAACTATTTTATTTCTATGGGGTATTTTCAATAATTAGCTATGTTTGACATAACCAGAAACCTATCGTATCCTAGCCGCCCTATCCACACAGATGTTGCATCTGAATGATATCACCGGTCACGATCTGTGGGAAAAAAAACCTCCAAGTGGTCCCTGGATACCTTCATTTCATTGCTGATAAACCTCAATATACACTCCGTGTTCCCATTTTGTCCAACTACATAAGCACAAAAAAACTATAACTCAGTCACTCACCATGTTTTGTGCAGTTTTCATGGAAACCCACCTGCCTACCTTCATACTTATAATCACCAAAAACCCTGGGCAACCTAGTAACCAACAGAACGATCTCTGGGGCGATCTTACGGTGAAACACGTTAAACCCACATGTTTGATGGTTCAATTCTTCTTTTGCTCTTTGCTTGAGGGCCAAACCACAACTGATATCATTGATATCATTGATATCCATATCTCACAGTTGAACCCACATGTTGACCCACATGTTCATTGTTCAAACCTGATGTTCACGTCCTTTTGTCATACTTCAACCGGCAATCGTTACGTTTTTTCATGGTGAAACCACCACTTTTCACCGCCTTTTCGTGGTGAAGCCTCCATGGTTGCCGTCCCCCACGTGTATTATGTGCTGCGGCACCTTGAGATGGGCCAAGGCTTCGTTGCTGGGCTGTTCGATGTCCAAGGCAGCCATCAGCTGAGCAAACTGTTTGTCGTTCAAAACCTCGGCGAATTCCATGGGGAAAACTGTTGTAACCGTAATCTTGCAGCGATTTTTTGGATTAAACATGGTACAAAATGACTACTTGCATGCATATATATATACAAAATAAATGATTAACTATGTTGATAGATTTTCTATGCACATATTTAAAAACATAAATGAAAACATACGTATCTGTGTTTGAGTGCGCATGCATATGTATATGCATACGTATGGCAAAGAATCATGTAATAATGTATATAGAGACACGGTGATAGCTGGAATTACATGACGGGATGGTGGGAGGCAAATATCAAGGAAAAGGGATAGAAACGATCGAACTCAATATAAATCATACAACAATGACAACATGCACAAATGAATATACATGAATATACCCATATTTGGATATGATGTTATGATGTTACTTGATGCTACATGGGGATGGTACTAGCATATATCCAGCAAAAACGGGAAATTTGGGAGTGTAATGCAAGTGCAAAAATATATATATATATATACACGTATATATACACGTATATATGCACCTATATCTAGATGAATGAATGTATACACATATATACATACATATTTACATGTCACATTGGTCATTACACTGCGGTTGGGGAATGGGCGGCCATGTAAGTTGTTTCATGGGGTTACAACTGCCTATGTTCTGAGGGTTTGGGTAGGGGGTGACTCAGGTGAAAACAAAAAACTAATCCCATCCCCTCCTAATATTAAACCCCCCCGAAACCACGGTTTAGTAAGGATATCATACCGTTTGGATCTGTTTGGGACCATACAATGGTGGGGTTTAATATTAATGGGGATGGGATTATGCTACATAAAAAAATCGAGAAACATCAGCGTCTTCAATTCCTGCACTGAACAACTTCGCATTCAGAGCTTTTGCAAACTCCATCCTGTCATTGTGCCCTTGCACCGCTTCGTGTGCTGCATCCATGTCCGTTGGCCTTGGAGTCTCCAAACGGCAGATGTCCGATTGGATACGCAAAAAGTGTGGTTTCAACCACCCCTAACAAGTGAACAAACATTGAGATCGTCCTCCAATTTTGAGCCGATAAAACAATGGCTTCCTGCAGGTTTCCTGCGAGCAACAATCTATGATAATCTATGTACATTTTTGCAAGCTAAGTCCAACAATTTTTGCAGGTTCAATCCCCATTGCTTGTTGCTTAACCATGCAGCATCTATGCTTTGGGTGGTCAAAGATTCATCAAGCGCCAGCGTTTCCGAGCAGCATGATGTTGGTAATGGACTCAGCCCAGGCATCTGGCAGCCCTTCGGCTGACAAGGCTGGGTTGTGTTCATTCTTCACCTTTCCAGCGATGACATCCATGAACCAATCCGCAGGGTTCCTGAGACTGAAGGGTGGTGAAGGTTTTTTGGTTTATCCGACTGTTTTAAAAAAAAAAAAAAAAACTAGAGAAGTTGGTGGCAAAAGAAAGGAAAGCGCGGCTCCAAGATGGTCCAAGCCTTCAACAGTCTATTTATGTTTTTTCCCATGCAGTTTGTACTGAAATGTTCAGTAGGGAGCAACTAGATAAGATCTCCAGACCGCTTCTGTGACTCAAAAAAAAAGTATGCTTGTGAACATAATATGGAGGCAACCTGTAATTGACAACTCCCTGCCTGTTGCTGGGTTTTCTCTGCGCATGGGGGTTGCCCACGTCCGTGGAAGGTACCCTTCCCAATCTGCAACCACTTATGCAACATCTTGTCCAGCCACAATAAATGTGAAAACACAGAACAGATCAGCTTCGGCAAAGGTCATTCACAGAATTCAAAATCGGGGGCGTCGAGTCAAAGCTGGACGGGAAGCATTCCAGAAAAGCATATCATAAGAATCATAAGCATTCCCAAGCCATTATTTCTCGACCAACTTGGACCGGCTTGAGGGCCCCAGGACGAAAGGATTTCCAGCATTGTGGATTTCCAACGGCACGACACATCCCTGCAAGCAAACTTTTGAGCCCTGAGGGCCATGACCCCCTACTTTATGGGTACTGCAGACTCCCCACAACAGGAAATCTCGCTGGCAAGGTGCTCATGCTGAGGCATCTTAAAACCCAAATTTCGGAAGTAGGGCAGTGCCCCTTCGCTTGGGCCTAAGTAGACCGTTTGGCCACCGCCAAGCAGAAGCACTTCGTCAAACAAGGTGAAGAGCGAATAGCGCGGCTGGTGCACCACCATCACCACCTGGCTGCGATGTTAGAATTGCCACGGCCCCGTCAAAAAATGAGCATACAGTACAAATATGACATATGAATACGTATGATACATCATTATGTTGAAAACACATGGAAATACGGTTGCAATGCCCAACACATCTCAATCATACAATGTAGTCCCCCCCAGTTATGTTTGTTGGTTTATAACCGCTATGTATATTATAGTCTATAGTTATATCGCCCAAAAACCAATATCAACCAATTTATAAATTATAAACCAACTTAGCTATCATAGACCAGCTCTAAACCCCATTATAAATCACAATGTGTGTTGGTCAAATCACCTTTAAACCAAGGTGATTGGAGTTTTGTTCGCCATGTTGAAACGCAAAAAAAACATCCGCCGGGTCCACTGTCATGCCGATGGCGGTTAGCCGCTTCACTGAACGGATGATGTCCAATGCGGTGGTGGCATCCAATCCTTGGGGATCAAGTCTGGGACATCGCCGGACATTTTTCAGCATTGCTTTCGCTGAACATTTTCACGTTAAACGGTGATATCAAATCAGCAAAAATGGTGATGTTATTAGACCCCTGAGGATCCATGTCGTTAAATACAGCAAATAGACCCAACATTGGATCCACAGGGGACTATAGCTATTAATATAATGACAAAGTGAAGATAAAAAATCAACAAGCGATTGGGATTTAAACAAAACATAAATTGGATAAACTGGAATATGAACAACAACATGGGGTATTTGGATTTGTGCGAAAATGTGGGGCACCCGCAAAACTTGAACTTTTAGTGGCGAAAAAATATGAGAAACATTAAAGCATCGATAAACCATCAGCATGTGATCCCCTGTTTTCAGCCAAACAATGATGAACCTCCCAAAAATGACAGATTCCAGGCAGGCCCATCTTGATCATCTTGGTTGATACTTCGTTTTCTGGGCAACAAATCTTGAACAAATCCTCGAAATTCACAAGTGAAGGAAATAATTCATCTGAAATGACTCGGATCTTCTATGTTTCTCTGTTGTGTTGCAAAGAGCCCGCGGTCTCTGACCTGTTCGGCCTTAAGGTTGTAGCCATCCAGCCAGCGTGTACATCCATCCATGTGCCGCTTGTTTAGTGCAATGATACCCCTGTGCTACTGAGAGCTACAGCATAACGGCGCTGGAGGAAACTCAACTTCACTCCAAGGGTCCAGATGTAGGCTCATCCAACATCAGAATGCTTGGCCGTGCTGCAAGCTCTAAACCTGAGTGTGTTTGACCAGATCTCAGGCGACAAAAAACATTGGAAATGAAGGAAGGTGACAAATAAGACCTGGAGATAGTTAATTCATGATAATTACATAAATTGATTGATGGAAGGCGAAACGTGTCTGGGTCCAATAAGTTTCTTGAAAGGTAGATGTGCATACGAATGTGAAACACGCAGTGGCAGTGTTTGAAATCGTTTGCTCATGCATGCTCAAGTCTGCACATGGCCAGCTGACAATCCAAGTCCCATGACAAATGAGATACCCTCTGGTAAACTAACATAGCTATGGAAAATCACAATTTTTAATGGGAAAATTCACTATAAAAGGCCATTTTCAATAGCTATGTTAAATTGTCAGAGGGTACTCCAGATAGTCCAAACACGGCACGGAGTTGATAGGGTTGCATCTTGCCAGATTCTCTGGAAATTCGGTGGAAATTCTCGAAACGCGCTGGAAAATCCCATCTTGCACCATGGTTTTTGATGGTTTTTGATGGCTTAGTAAGTAATGAATTGGGACCCATGACTGGCAAAAAATGATGATGGTGATGATGGATACTACTTGGCCACCTTGCATCATCTACATCTATTGTTTTTCTAATATTTTTTTCCCAGATTTCCCCAATTACTCTCTATAGTTTGTTTGTGTCGATTTCCAAGCCCGCTCTTGAGCAAAGACTCCATACCCAAAAACTACTGCTTACTTGATATGAGTTCCTCATCTCCATTAAAGAGTGTCATGGATTATGTAATCTCTGGTGGGTGGTTCTCATGGCCCCGCACCCACAGTGATTCTGCCTTCCAAGGCCCCATTCGAACCGCCCAAGGTCCAAGGCAAGAGACCGATGTTCACCCGCTTCCGCTGGCCGCCACTGATTCCACGACGCTCCATGTTGCCCACGATGCTGTCCTGGACATCTAACAACTGCATCACGTTCAGCACATCTTCAACAATGCCTGGGTCAATGGCCATTCCAGGAACCCAAATTGGAGGTACCTACTAATCCTACTATATATAAGGCCTATGTAAGGCCTATGTAATTCCCATTGCCTGGGGAAATCATAAGGAACATGCTCTTGGCGAAAAAGGATGAGGACAAGGATTGTGGTTTTCACGAAAGGGAGGAGGTTCCTCCGACCATCTGTTTTGCGTTCTTTATTTGCATTTATATCAGGAAAAGTAATATATGTATATATATACACTGTATAGATAGATAGATAGATATATATAAACATGTGCATGCATACAAACCTACACAATGACACACCTTTGCACATACATAATGCAATAATTTGCTGCCATTTAGGAGCTTCAGCTTCAGATTTTTGGTTCCCCACGTTTCCAACAGCACATGGACTACATAAATTGAAAACAACACTTAAAATTGCTTATAACAAGCAAGACAAACTAGAAACAAGTACAGTGTATAAAATCCTGATATAGTGGCAAATTACTAATTAATACTAATTACGTTTCTATCTTTTCTGGGAGGTTGTCTGATGCAGCCACTTTGACCTTCCCTGTTCTCTTATCCATTTGGACACTGGGAATCAATGGTTCCCTGGAGGTGAAGCCGCCAATAAACAGCCAATCACCAGCAACAACATTAGGATCTTTCTCATCCCCTATGGAAATATATAACAAACACAGGCCCTGAACATGACCAATCTTTAGAGACCACTCTTCCAATGCCTATTTGGCAGGGTCTATGTTAATTTTGCGGAGGGTATCATCCTTGGTGAATGCGCAGCCGCCATTACTTTTGAACAGGATCCTTATCACCACTAGCCAGCCGTCCACACGCTATCTAGATACTTGACATAACACATCGGTTCAACCAAAGATACCCCAGAATGACCCACTTTAAAAAGAATAATATGACAATTCAATGTGCCTAAGCAAGCCTACAGTCAATCATAAGTGAGAACCAAGATCAACATATATCAAAGTAAAGGGAACACTCCCCTTCAAAATCTCATGATTGTCTTGCGTTTTTGATAAACAAAAATAACATCAATACCCAAAAATAACATATGAAGAAAAAACAACATAATAATTACATCTAATATTCTAATGATGACAAATGTTTTGTTGCCCACAAGCAGTGGTGGTTATTCAACTCCCAAACGCAGGAAAATAATGACACCTGTTTCAGCTCTGTTGCTGTTGATCATCTGCTTCGAGGTTTTCTCTGCGTTGCGCAGCCGCGCAGAGTAGTACAACTGTTCACCTCGAAGCAAAGCCGAGACGCGAAACGTATATCTGCGCACCCAGACACATACACTTTTAATACGTGTTTAGATGTACATGTTAACTATGTACAAATGCAAACATCTGCAAAAGTCAGTGTGATAACATATGCATGTGTATCATCTGAATTTACTTCCTAGTACATTAATCGACGTGAACCAGCATAAACTATCTGCTATGTCAGTCTAAGTAACCGATTTTGAGGGCAAACTACACTCGAATGCTGCTGGTTTTGAGACATTAGGCCTTGTTTGTTTTTGAATCACTTCCTCTAGATCTCTAGCAAATAATGGAGTGTGGATACAAATCCCACCAGGAACGGGATGGTATCACCAAAGCCTGTCCAAAAATTCTAGAAAGACCCCGAGATCCAGTGATTTTGGGCGGTTGTGTTCTTGCCACCTTTCGGCCGGTTTTGGGTGCCAAGCAACGCACGGTGAGATGTTCATGGACAATGTCATCTTGAGGGACGAAACCACGCAATTGTTTGATCTCTGCAATGCTACCTCAATTCACAGAGACCACATGGAACAGAACGAGTTCTACCTAGCTTGCTAATCTTGCTATCTATCCCTGTACGGTCTATGTAATGGGATATGCCCACAAAGATGGCTTGATATGGTACAGTACCTCCAATTTAGGTACCTGAAATGGCCATTGAATCTGCCGCCGCTTGCATGCATGCAATGTTGTGCAGCTATGTAAGCTCACATGCGCAGATAATCACTACACCAATTTCAATGATTTGGCAAACATGCGGTGACGATGATGATGATGATGATGATGATGGTAATGATGATGATGATGATGATGATGATGGTAATGATGATGATGATGATGGTGATGGTGATGATCTTCATGCTCATGATGATTATAATGATCCTGATACAGACCGCATCAGAGCAAAACCTGTTGGATCCCGTAGGATTTCAAAAAACTTTCAGCTGGATGGCATGGGTCCCAACAAAAATCCCAATCACAAAAGGATACAAAATGGGACGTGCGATTGAACATCAAAAAGGAACACAGACCTGGGCTAGTCCACTCAAAACATTCAAAAGTACACATGCGGACTTGCACGGGGTCCAAATGAATACACAAATGGACAGGAAAACAGACAAAACGCGAGGACTTGTGTTATCGCCAAGTGACTCACATGACCGTTGATGCGGATCTCTCCGGAAGTTGTCCTGCCAATTCAACGCAGGTCAGGCTGGATACCTGTAGAATGACATTGGGCAATTTATGACAAGAGTGCAGCACAACTCCTGTATCATATGATGCGGTATATTCCATGTACCAATGAATGCTTTGACATTATTGTTCAATTTTAAATGCGTAGGCACCAAACAGATTTTTTTTGTTTTTCCACGCGCCTTTTTGACCGCAGACTTCTTTATCTCTTTAATATTTCGGATCAACACATAATATGGAAGGAATCAATATACCAATCATCAGACCTTTGGACTGTAAAGACATTTTGGGGACCCATATATATATATATATATACATGAATATGAGCAATCTCGAAAACCCTAGGTTGACGGAAAGGACATCCACAAATAGGTCCCATCGCTTACCACACGTTTGTACAATAGTGATATATGATATATGGTAAACTTGGGGGGTATCGCTTGCAGGAAACTGCTACATTTATATATATATATATATATTTATATAATTCACAGACATCAACGTCCAATTTGGGTATCGCTAACCTGGGAAGGTCCCATCCCTTACCGTGTGTTTTAAACAAGTTCGATCAATTTCCATAAACCAATGTCCCTCCAATACATATGTAGTATTTTTTTTTGGCGGTGGCTCATATATATATATATGTTTATTTATATTTATATTTATATTTAAATTTATATTTATATCATATTTAAATACATACATACATACATACATAGTTACATTGCATTACATTACATTACACTAGACTACACTACACTGCACTACATTACACTACACTACACTACATTACATTACGTTACGTTACGTTACGTTACGTTACGTTACATTACATATTTATATATATATATAGATAGATAGATAGATACATACATACATACATACACATATAATATATATATATATACAAAATCACACAATGTTGAACAAGTTCCAATTTGGAAAACTCAGGCAACCCAAATGGTTGTAGCATGTCGTGGCCAGGTTTCATTTTGAAGGTTCAAAGGGACCGCATGGGACCGCTGATATGCGTGTCCAGCATCTTGCAATTTTTGCCCTGACGATCCGGGCCATAAAAAATGAAAAACCTGGTAAGACCTGGGAAAGCCTCCGAAGGCCCGACAAAAGGATTTTGAAAAAGAAAGGGAAACCTGGACACCACTGCTCAAGTGATACTTGATCTTGTCTATCAAGAATCTCACTGCTAGAATTTCTATTAACTTTGAATTGAGTTGGCTACTCACCCGCATGAGACACAAACTGTGCGCCACCCTTGCTAGGAAGTATGAAGGGTACACATATATTACCAATTGTCTATGGCTGATGAATCCCCCCCGTACAGTGGCCACCCAAGAAAAAGAGGAACACAAAATCCTACTAGATGTAAGGGTAAAAACATGGCAACTTATTGTTACGTTTCATCCGTGATTCTTAAAGGTTATAAGGTGTTATAAAATAGTGTATAAATTCCCCTTTGTATTAAGTGTGATAAATCAGGAGGACATGACCCCCCTTTCCGAAAATGCATCTATAGAATCAGAGACCCCAAGGTATTTTCAAGTTGACAATCTCTATAGAATCGATGCCGCCAAGTCACTCTCGTAGATG
>Ga0126342_10012958_pt1 | contig 14824 bp, 9 predicted proteins | sample Cyp1metagenome_FD_92528 | JGI IMG/M metagenome (GOLD analysis project Ga0126342, IMG submission 92528) | Coral microbial communities from Lord Howe Island, Old Settlement Bay, Australia - Cyphastrea 1 metagenome | ecosystem: Host-associated > Invertebrates > Cnidaria > Coral ... | reverse complement strand
CTTTGAGGCGTGAAGCGCCAAAGAGGCTTTGCAGCTTTGAGGCTTTGAGGCGTGAGGCGCCAAAGAGGCTTTGCAGCTTTGAGGCTTTGAGGCGTGAGGCGCCAAAGAGGCTTTGCAGCTTTGAGGCTTTGAGGCTTTGAGGCGTGAGGCGCCCAAGAGGCTTTGCAGCTTTGAGGCTTCGCAAACCTTAGCGGGCCTGATCCCCCATACTCTGTGTTTTTTGCATTTTGATTGCGTGCAATCTTTCATCACTGAGATCGCAAGATGGCTTCGCACCCGCCGCTTTAGCAAGCCTACTTTTCGACCCTCCGGAGCCACAAAACATTTGAAAAACACAGTGTTTCGCCTCGCGACTTTTCAACCTTTCAGCGCACCTTGATGTTCTTTCTTCTGATTATTTCTCTTCTCTGATCTTCTTTGTGGTTTCCTTTCTCTTCTCTGCCTCTTCCCACCTGCGTTGCTTCATCAGTCCATACTGTCGGGAGTTTGACTTCCGTGGGTCCTATTTCTGATATTGGCGGCTCAATGATTACTATACATGAGTTTCACTATCTATCTATATTTAAATAACTCTATATATATATATAGTATCTATACACAACGAATATAGGAGAGAGAGATACATATATATATATATTTATTTAATATGTATATACACTATGTATACTATATGTGTACTCTATGTGTATATATATATATACACGCTTTGTATGCGATATATACTTTATAAACTGTTTATATATTGTTTATCGTATTTACAGTTTTTTGGCTTTATGCATACATATATATACATAAATTAAAATATATATATATATAACTATATATATATTTTTTATACTATATATATATGTTATACTATATATATATGTTATACTATTTATATATATGTTATACTATTTATATATATTATACTATATATATATGTTATACTATTTATATATATTATACTATATATACTATTGTTTTCTAATAAAATTATGTTTTTGCTATTTGCTTATATGTCTATGCTGTTTATATGTGTATCATATCTAAACTATGTAAACTATATATTAATATATTTGTACTGTATTTACTTTTTATTTACTCTATATACTTACCACTCTATATATACACTATATTTAGTATACAGTATATTATACTATATGTACTGTATTTACTTTTTATTTACTCTATATACTTACGACTATGTATATACCATATTTGCTTTGTATTCTTTATATACTATATATATACACTATAAATACTATATATACTTTATATACTACATATACTTTATATACTATGTATAGTTTATTTATATATATATATATATTTACCTATTTATATAGTCTAGTTTCGCAACATGTGTAAAATATATTCTATATATATATGTGTGTATTTGCAAATATTTACTAAATGGATTATGTGTATACTTTATTTTCTGTATATTTTTGTGCTTACACTATATACGCTATATATACTTTTGACAAAGTAGATATACTATTTGTACTCCATATAGAACTACTTATAGAGTATATATATATATATCATTTTCGAATACTATTTATATATAGAATATGTTTTACTATATAATGTTTTATTAAACACTATTTATTTGCTTTGTTTATATATATATATATGCACTATACATTTACTATAGACCGTATAGACTCGATATATATATATATGTATGTATATATATATATTCACCATATTTACTACAATCAAATATATAGTTATTGATTAATTACATCCCAACTTCATGCGGGTCACCGCAACTGCCAAGACCAGTCGTCAGGCCTTGGGTTTGGATGATGCCGAGATTCAACCTGCACGTGAGGTCCGAGGGACGCCACAGGTAATGAGGACACGAAGGATGGGTATTTTTTGGGTGGATTTCATGGTTTTATGAATGGAGATACGCTAGGTTTATGGACGTGTGTGGTGGATCTATCCATAGTTCATGGTCCATTTGAGCCATGAAATATCATGAAAGGGCGGATTGGAAAATCAAAAAATGTTGGGATATATCATGTAAAACTGAAGCATCCAAATTGTAGAACAAAATAGGACAAAGGTCCATGTCGGGATTTTGGCATACATTGTATTGTCGCCTCTTTCTCAACATGTGGTACCTTGCATCTTCCGCGGAAGGCTCAGGCTCAAAGTAGCTTGGATAAACGACCGACGACCGATCAATATTTTCAAGGGATCTATATAAAGTGGAAGGTAGACAGCATAATCAACCATGTTTTGTGTAGAGGGATAGATGGGGCCGTGTTGAACTAGACATATTATCAGATACATATACAGTCTGAGACGTATATGATGCATACCTTCTGGTACCCCCTCATCGCAATGGAACACCAGTATTTGTACAACTATTAGTAATAGGTATATTGGATTTAGATGATATCATGATATATCATGACATTGTATTGTTTCACCATCAATATAGAACCATTGTGTTGTGATTTATATATATATATATGATATTATTCTTTGGCTATTTAGCATAGTTATGGAATAAAGGACCCATACAGACATATGATCAATATGATGATTTAGCCATTAAAAAAGTGGGTTTCTATAGCAAAATCGTTCAATAACCAAAGGGTACACGGCAAGAGAGGGGACCAAAATGGAGTTGGTTAGACTAGGCGGTGCCCTTCCATGGTTTGATTTTGATGGGTTTACAAACCCCATGAACTAGTTTGATATTTGGTGGTTCCCATAAATGGGGTAATTACATGTAATTACCCAAAATGGATGGTTTATAGTGAAAAATCCTATTAACATGGATGATTTGGGGGTACCCCCATTTCAGGAAACCTCCATATATGTATCACCAATAAACCCTATTTATTAGTGTTATAAAAAACCAGTTTGGCGAACTATGGGACACAGCCTTGTAGGTGTTTTTCTCCTGGATCCCAGATTTCAGTAGCAACAGCAATGGTTTGACAGGATGTTTTTTTTTGTTCACGTTTTTGGACGAAATTTACATTTTGGATAAATCAAAAACGTTTTTTGGGTTGGTGAGGTTCTAATTTTGGCCGGATCCCGGTTTTGACAGCTTCAGTGTAGTTGGACCACGACCTTATTTGGCCTTGTTTTTTTTTGTGTTGTTTGACATTTTTCATGCCGTGTTTTGTGTGTTTTGACATGACCTTCACCTTCATGCTAAGTCGTTTATGTAGTCGGAGGTTTCGTGATGCTACGCGTCTAAAACGTTCTAGGAACTTCAGATACGCTCGTGATGCTACGCTTCTAACCGGTTCTTGGGCCTTCAGACACGCTCGTGATGTTAAGCTCCTAGGAACGTGTCAGCCAAGTGTCTTCCTTGCAAGGTTTTGCAAAGCCGCCAAATAAGTCAGCTGAGACCATGGAAGAAAAAAACCAGTGTCGAGCAGATGATGTGCAAAAAATGCAGTTTTTTGTGAAATTCCAAAACCCTGATTTTCACACCTTATAAGATATCCAAATCGATACAGCGCCACAACGCCAGACACTCTTTTGAGATGTCAGAATGCAGATCGTACCCCGGTCAATAAAGGGTCGTGCACCGTGTAGTTCAATACCATTTTCAGTAGCTAAATTCATGTTTAAGGGCTGGTTGAATCACCGTTTATTGCGAACATGAAATCTCATGTTCTTACTTAAATTTCCCATTTACAGGTTCAATCATCACCTTTTGCTTCTTAAATCGATACAATGTGGCCCCTCCCAGTTATAAGTTGGTTTAGATTCACCCCAGTAACTAGTTTGTTATAAATACCATAAACCATAGTGAAATTGGAGTTATGTGAACCCCAACTTAGCTATCCAGGGGGGGCCTCACATTGTACGTTTGGCTGGAGAAATCCCCAAATCCATTAAGCCGCCATGGTTCACCGCAGCCTGCTGCGTTTGGCCACGCGCCCGGTGGCGAAGCGGGCAAGGATCTTGCGAGGCGAAGGGACCATTGAGACGCCTGCCGGGTTGGCTTCGGTTTGGAGGAGAGAAATCAACGAAAAAGGAACGAAATCGGTAGAAAAAATGGGACATTGGTCAATATCTAATCTGATTGGTGGTCAATATCAATATCATTGGAATATATCTTCTGGTAAACTAACGTAACTGTTGAAAATGGTCCCTTTATAGTTGATTTACCTATTAACAATGGTTATTTGATTATATGACTCAACAGTGATTATAATAATAGTCACAAAATAGTTACCAAATAGTCACTTACTATCCATATAGTTATCTAGTTGGTGGTTTGGAACATGTTTTAATTTTCCATATATCTTGGCAATAATACTCCCAATTGACGAATCTTTTTCAGAGGGGTTGAAACCGCCAACCAGGAACGAATTCAGTAGAAGAAATGGGACATTCTTGAAAATTTGGGTAAACATCTTGGGATTCATTGAAATTTTACTGGAGAGTTAGGAATGATTGAATTTCATTAAATACCGGCTTGTGTGGGATTGGTAACCGAGATAATTGCCATTCACCCGGGGTTTCCGCCCCATGCCTAGCAGATTGATCTAAAAAATATCGAAACATGGCATATTAATACAGGGGTTTTAATCACAAAACAACTATATCCAACTACATAGGGATGATGATTAGATATGCTCCTGGTTTATGGATCAGGTTGATCGTCATCCAGCTGATCATTTTGTTTGATTCTCTCCTGTCACGATAGTTTTGTTTAGTATACCCAATTACCACCATTTCGGGGCAACCCCGGAGTCTTAATCAAGCAGGGTGAATCAGAATCCAACGACATTGGTCAATATCTAATTTACCCTCTGGTAAACGTTTACATAGCTATGGAAAGATCCACCAGGGTAAATCAACTATTTCTATGGACCATCTTCCATAGCTATGTTTGACATAACCAGATGCTAAATATGGTGTGTTTCACTAAAACGACCAAGAACAAAAGGGCCATCCAACGGCCCAAATTTCTGGATCAACGGCGGTTTCTTTCGTCCGATGTTCTTTCCCGGGACGACCCTCAAGTTACCGCAAGTAACCAGCCGGGCTGTCTGCAGTTGCTCCTCAGTTCCAACTTAAGTTGAAGCATCCTCAAGTCATCATTTCTTATATATACATATATATATTTTTAAATATATATATATATATACTATAGTTTCGCTGCAGATAATGGCACTTCACTAGATGATCCCCATTCAGTCATTAGATGTTATAGTCAGATACTAGGTTGGCCCCAGAAGATATAGAAACTAAACTTACCCGACAGGACTGTTAGTGGGTTTGAGAGACCCCAATAAACTTACTTCAACAATCCAATTGAGCAGTGTTTTTTTTTAACCCGGTTGGTTGATGATTGTACTGTACTATCCGTTGTTTTTTGAGACTTGCCATCACCGATGAACTGAGAATTCCCGTTCTTAACCATTTGATGGATTTTGATGGAATGAATGTCATTAATGATTAATGTGGTTGCAGGTATGCACTGCTCAAAAAAATGAAACTGATTTGCTGAAAAGTCACAGGCCTTGACAGTTGCACTGTTAGTGGGTTAGGAGACAACCAATTGTATTTGCTGATGTGTTTTCCATTTATATGGAAAGTGTTCCATTCACTTTTATGATCATTCATATATATATATATATATATTATATATATATTTGTTTGCTGTTGTTTTTCTGTGGATATGGAACCTTATCCATTTAGTTCGATCAAAATTACTCATAAAAGTCTGATTAAATTCATTTTGCAGATTATTCTGATATCAATTCTTCCAAAATGTTCCCTTACCCGTAATACTCGGGAGAAACTTACTGTAAGCTTCAAATACCATGAAATATCATCAAATAACATCAATCATCCATTGAAACAAGCTGACATTTCCTGACATTTCCTGGAAACAGCTTGAAATCCCTTTCTTTCCCATGAAACAGCCATTTTGTTCAGCTCGCCACGACGTCTGCTGAGGATGGTCAGCAAAGCCTTGGCGATGCAACGCAGCCGTGACGTCATCCGCATGGAGGCGGTCGGACAGCTGAGCTGGTGAAGGCTTTGTGAAACATGTGAGCTGATATATGTGGTATTATGTGGCATGTATATATGTAATATATATATATATGTATATACATACAAGGTGGGCCCCCCTAGATAGCTAACTTGGTTTATAACTTCAATAACTATGGTTTATGGTACTTATAACTATAGTTACTGGGGCTTATAAACCAACAAACATATCTTGGGGGCCTCACATTGTATATATGTACTGTAATATATATATATATACATGTCTTTATATACACAATCAGATATGTATAATAAACATATCTGACTGTGTATTTAAAGACATATGTATATATGTATATACATAATCAGATACATATTTGTACTTAGTAAGTTGGATATTGTGGGGTGGTTGTTAAAATGTGTAGGTCAACACATGATTTACCTTACCAGGCCTCCGAGCAACAGCAGTTCCCTATGGAAAATCACCTTTCTTGAATAAGTAAGTAAACTATATACCTGGGTCATTTTCCATAGCTATCATAAATTTCCATGTTCCAGAATTGTCTAAGGGAAAACTATTGGAAGTCACCATATGTGATGGAAACCAAACATCATTTCTTGATGTTTCTTGTAGATGTTGCCTTGAACTAACCAATCTATTGAAACATGCGCTTACTTGTTTTGTTGTGTGTAGACAGATGATGCATGGGTTTGATGCCAACCTCATGTTTAGCCGTGGTTCCTGGAAGTTCCTAGTTGAAAGAGAGTAAAGAGAGTAAAGAGACTATCCTGCTCGAAATTTTGTGGTTGCATGGCCACATGTCAGCCATGGCAAGGGGAATGCCTCTTGTGTTCACAATCATCCAAAGTAACAAACGTGGGTGCACGGTGGTGCTCCCCAATCATGTTTTCTTGTGTTGACCAATAATAACGGCTAAGTACAGATATGTGCATATATATATATATACAAATACATGCTCATTTGAGAGATTTCTGCTTTCTGAGTGGTTTTTCGCCACATGAGCGTAATTGCACCACCTTTTTGCACTTTGTACATTTTAAAGCCAGAATTATGAGTGTATTTTTCGGGGAAATAAGGGTAAATACCCGAGAAAAGAACGGAAATACCCGTCCGTCAAGAAGCAAATGCACGTTTTCTAGTTCAAGTGAGCATAAAAAGGTATAGAAGAGCGTAAATCCAAGCGAAAACTGCTATGAGCAGAAAACAAGTGCTAAGATCCAGGTATACACAGCATAGATCCTATAGTTATTCATAGTTATTCGTTCGTTATTGTTACACAATCAAGGCCTGTGTTAGGGCGCACCATGGGTTCAGCTTCGTTTTTGTCATTTGGACGATGGGACCCGAGGTCTCGGTATCTTCACCAGACGGCCTGAATCAATAGGCGTTTTAGATTCTGGTAAATTGTTACATAACTAATACAGAACGAACTGGAAAAATCCACCATTTTTTAGCGAAATTCCACTATAAATCATCAGTAACTCAGTATCATTTTTTTTAACAAATTCCCAGCGGGTAGATTCTCAGTGTTGGATCCCAAGTGAAACACATTTCTATTGGCGAAACTTCCGACTTGAGTGACCTTTGATATATGTCACGCCTGGCAGCTTCAATTGTGACTCTGTCGGATAAAGAAATGATGCTCTAAATAGTATGATATACAGATATACACTAAACACATGTACTTGAAGCCACAGAACTAGTATGATTTCCTCCGTTGTCCAAAGAGAAACTACCATGAGGATTGGTTAACCTCCATTTCTCTGGCTACGCTAGCAACCTCCGATACGTGATTGTCATTTGATGGAATTGGTCCTCATGTTTTATGGCTTCTGTTTGTTCCTCCTGCCTGACTCCTTTGCTGGAGTTAACTTGGATGTGCCAAGTTGTTGAGTCGTCTTCATAGATCCTCATGTTAGTGTGGGATAAACATCACGTGTCTTGTTTCCAAGACTAGTCGTTAAAGGAGAAGTATCCAAGTGAAAGATGATGCGGTTAGAGGAACCTAGGGAACCATATTTCTCATACTGAATTCATGTTTAATTTGCAGGCTGAATTACCCCCACCCACCCCGACTCGATCTTGAGTCACCATTCCAAGTCCACGTGTTGGTTGTTTTGAGCCACCTTTCTTGCTCATACTGACCCACATTTTGGGATGGATTGCACACTAGAAAGGATACAAATTTGTGGGTTCATTATGCCATTGGTAGCACAATTCTGAGTCATTCCCATCTTAAAACGGAGTGTACCACCTTGAAACGAGCATTTTTTGGATTTGGAACCTGGTTTTTATCACCCCATCAACCCCATCTCCCGAGAAACCTACATGAATTGTATCAGTCGCCGCAGGTGGGCGATCCAGACTTTGAGACACCCAGTCATATCACGGTCTGGAGCCTTGAGGGCCTTGGGGGTTGCAGTGCATGTTGCGATGCAAAGCTCGAGCTTTGCTTATCCGGTGGATAGGAGGGAACTGAGCAGGTATGGGTATGAATCAGTATAGAAAAAGACACGATCAGAAAGAGTTTCCCAAGCGTATAGATAGTTGTGGAACTCAGATTTTCATTTTGCAATTTTCGATGTCGAAATGGGCGAAGACTGGGACCATACTTTCGTGGCTGATAGTAGGTCTATAGCGCAGCACCCATGTGGTCAATGGTTTCTAGGGCAAAAGCGAACATATCCGTTTCATGAATTCTAGTCCACACGCATTTCCGGATACTATACTTGTAGGGCACCAATCCTAAAGCTACCATACTCTATGTGAAGTGAAGATATATGAATTTCAAGGATGTAGACGGAGGTCTCCACATAGGCTGCATACCAGGATATCTAGGATTTGTGCTTGCCACCAGCCCTCAGGTTCATGACATAAAAGTTATAAGATCAAAGCCATGAGCTGCATTGATGTCACTCATCTCCGAGCAAGGGGTACCTGCAGCAGATGCACAGATGGCAAATTGAGAATTTGTGGCTACAATGTGAGGCCCCCAAGATATAAGTTGGTTTATAAGCCGCAGTAACTATAGTTATAAATACCATAAACCATAGTGACATTGGAGTTATGTTCGCCAACTTAGCTATCGTGGCCGGGGGCCTCACATTGTATGGTTGCTATGGTCTGAAAGAGTCCCATCAGAATCCTAACGAGGTTTCCCCTCTGGATTTGATGATTAATATTTGCTGTTACCATCAACGAAGAGACAGATGTACTAAACTGGAATGTATCAAACATGATAAAAACCCAGTTGAATGATAATGTCCATTATCTTTGGAATTATTATGGATGTTGTCCAATATGTTGAATGATGTCTTTTGACAACATCTTTTGGAATTCCTTCTGAACCCCCAGGTATACCCATCCCTCCCAACGCATGCCGCATGGCGCGCATGGCGCGCATGGCGCACTGTGGGCCGTGGAGTCCTGGACGATGAGCGGAGCTGGAAAGGCCTCGGCCTTTCTGCGACTTGGCACCGGGTTCATCCGGTCGGCGGAGACGGCGGTGTTGAAAGACGGCCGGAGAGTTTCAAGAGGATTGGCCCCAAGAATTGGGACACTTGGGATGAAAAAAACTTTGTTTGTTCGTGCGAAAAACAGCGAAGGCGAAAGAAATGAATGACAGATGCCAGTACTATTGAACGATTCAGAACAAAAGTAAGAACGATGGAATCCGGAACACCACAAATTGTATCAAAATGTCAAATAACCATATAGATAACCAACACTTCGTAACATAGTGATTTCAGTGGCATCTCCAGGTGCCAACATGGGCCAACAAGGCCTCAGCTATTCGCCGTGTTGAGGACCGTGGATCAGCCAGTGTTATCAGCAGCCACACGTGCAAAACGGACTGCCAACGTGGGCATGTGTCGCTTGGTGGAGAACAAGATGCCCACAATGTCCCCCGAGATTTATACATTGGTTTATGTATGTTGAAAAACTGTAAGAACTTTAGGATTTGTCCTAGATATGTTTTGAATTTAACTGAATTTCTACATTAATATTGAATAATATTTACATTAATAATATGTGTGATTTTATTTGCATTTTTGTTATTATACACGCTCCACTTTCTGTGCAAGCTATGGATTGGATGCCAAAAGAACACAGCGATCGATGGAGGCTGTGCAGAGGCTCATGGTAATGTTGTACCACTGCAGTCGGCTTTGCAGTCGATGAGCATTGACCGTAAACGCGTTGTTTCCATATGGGTTTGTCTGAAAATAGGGTATATTTCCAATTATAGCCATTTAATAGGGATAATGATCATTAACCATTGGGTTTAGGGGTACACTATTTTCAGACACACCCATATCCTATAATGACTCTGCAAGATTAGGACAATCGTTACGCAAGTTTAATCTTCTTATCCAACTCATGGCGTTGTTTTCAGTGCGTGTAGACCTTACCACATAAACGGACCATGAGGCAAGGTTGGGGAGGTACCAGTTGGATATAACCGGAGTCGAAGCCCATTTGCTAAATAGTCACTGACGGGGGACTTAATCACCCATTGTGGTGAGTAGACGATTTTGGTTGGATATTCTTTCGCTGTACGTACGTTTTAATTGTAAACTGTTTTGCTTGGAGATCGTCTACAAACAAGCTGCAAAGATTCATTGGTAGAATCGGTACTTCTCTGCATACGTTTGATGGCTAAATCCCCCATGTTTCACTGTTGATGGTAAAATCTTGTGAAATTATGGTAAATTAGTGGTAGATTATTTCCCAATATAGCAACATCCCACAGCTCAAAGGTGATGGAGTGCTAGGAGATGAACGAATACATGTGACCGTTGATGCTGAGAACAAGCAACTCGGCTGTATTTCCCACATCCAGTGGTTCGATCATCATTTTCTACAAAAAAACACATTTTTTTGTGCCAGGAGCATACTCCATGTTCACACACACAACATGTCTATCTCAAAATGATATATAGTTCGTTTCTTAGGGCTCCGGTCAGAGCTGGCAGCAGCTGGTTTCAAAAGGTTCTTTTTCTATGTATCTCTTCAAACTATAGGACGCATAGGATGACGCAGGCCCGTTTATGGATGCCCACCCAGCAACACTGGATTTGGCTGGAATGTTAGATCCCCATTGCAAAACTGGTAGGGGTGGTATCAGTCGCCATTTTGAGTTTTAGACTGGAGTTTCATCCCGGTCTTTCAACTCTTCTACCGGGCATAGGTTCTAGCCTCACAGTTGTTTGTGTATTTGCTTAAAGATATATGGTTTTCATAGGTCAACTGGGTCATAGCAATGCTTACTAAATGTACTAAACCACTATGGGTAAAACATAGCTGTTGAACATTGCCCATTTATAGTTGATCTACATTTAAAGGTGGTGATTTGTTTACCAGATGGTATTTTCATGTATTTTCACCATTAAATCACCCTTTTCCACCTCGTGAAATCACAATTTTTCACCCATTCTTGTGGGTAGACCCTTGGAAATCCACCCTATCTTCAGGTTTCCAAAGTCATGGGGGTATCCCAAGATATCATCCATTTCTTGTTCAGATCTTCCATGATTTTCCAACCATCCAGTTGGGCCCACGGATGATCGATGCCGCCCCATTTGATCCACCAGGCGCTCCCTGTTACTGGACGGCCCCAGCACCAGTGGCTTCGTGCAGTCCCAGCTGCGCTGCAAAGGGAGCCCGGAGCTCTTCATGGGCAGTTGCTGGGCCAATGGCCATTTCACCAGGGTGGAACGTGGTGAAACATGGTGAAACATGAGGGTTGCTCCAAGCAGGATAACTGGTTAACTGGTTGGTGGTTTGGAACATTTGGATTCTTTTTCCATATATTGGAAATAATAATCCCAACTGACTAATATTTTTCAGAGGGGTTGAAACCACCAACCAGATAAGATATTTGGTTTTTACGATGGCCAGAGAGGAGCATGGGCCATTCTAGCTGTATATGTTATGCCAATTCTCCAGCTTGTATTTATGCTGTAGATGGGGTGTTGGGAACAGCCATGAAGGGATCGTCATCGTGGGACCTTCATATCAACAACATAAGGATTGAACCAGTAGAAAATTGATCGTTGTGGAGTTAGTTGATAAACAAAAACGGGATTCCAGCTCAAAATTGCAAGATCAGGCAGCAAACAGGAACATGTCAAAATTCAGTTGCAATACTTAGGATGTTTACCACGAAACAATGCGGATTTCAGTGAGACATTAAGAAGATGATCGGAACTATTTGGAATTTGTCCCACAACAGATTTTGATTTCAGCAGGGTGTGACAAGTTTTAAGCAGCAAAGAATCATCCAGCCCGTGGCAACATCATAAGCATCACAACCATGATGTTTAACACATCACCAAGAAAAATCAGCAAAATTACCCTCTGGTAAACGTTTACATAACTATGGAAAGATCCACCATTTTGTAGCTGGGTAAATCAACTATTTCGACTGGGCCATTTTCAATAGCAAACTGTGAACGTTTACCAGAGGGTATGGTGCCAACGATCCTTGGGTCCTTCAGGTTGTGACGATCCATTGATCCGAAAAGCTTGGCGCTGCGAGCTTCCTGAGCCGCTAGAGCTGAGCGAGGCCTTTCCCTACGTGGCGGCCATCCTGCGAAGGATGGAAGGATGTCGGAAGCATCCCATGAAGGTCTTGTTGCTGGGTACCTTGGTGGCTGTGGGGGGGATACTTTTTTTGAATCTGGTTGGTGGTGACTGGAACATGTGGATTATGACTTTCCATATAGTGGGAAGAATAATCCCGACTGACCAATATTTTTCAGAGGGGTAGTTATACCACCAACCAGTATGGAATTATAACCATGTTTATATATATATATATGTTTTTTATGGTTTGCTTCCATGATAGATGTACTGGGATACTATGATTACTATGGGATTCTTCCATTTTGATGAGGTATAGATGGGCAGTTTAATGATATGATGGGGGTATGAAAACCTCGTACTCCCATTTTTCGGGGTTTGCTTCAATTCATGGGGCTATAGACGTTTCAACCATTCCGATGGTACATAATGTAATTGTAATGCCGTAATACCCTGTATGGTGGCCAATTCTGCCATAGCGATGTCGCAGCTTCACCTGGGATGGCAGGGTTTAGAAAATGGAGACCTTGTGTCATTTAAGATGGTGGGATGTTCCTAAAAATGGCGTCTGGTGGACAAGTTAGGTACCCGCAATTTCAAGCACCGCTGATTCGTGGTTTCAATCTTACTATGTTCTGCAAATGAACAATTTTCCCCAGCAAGGTTCAGTCACTTCAGTCCCCATATTCCATGTGCCCTCTGGTAATTTGTTACAGTTTGCTATTGAAAATGGCCCATAGAAATAGTTGATTTTCCCAGCTACAAAATGGTGGATCTTTCCATAGTTTTTTGTTAACGTTTACCAGAGGGTATCCATTCATGTAGGTCACATTTTCCAACGTAGCAGCAGCAGTTGGATACGTGAACTTTTCCCATCCGAAAACCGCCAAAGTTTGGGGATGTTCAGTTCATCGTTGGTTTGGGGTTGGTTATAGAGGTTATTAAGAGTTTTTACCATATACATTATAGATGTACATAGATTTATATAGAATTATCTAGATATATCTAGATAATTCTAGATATATCTAGATTTTTTAGATTTATATAGATTTATTACCATATACACTATAGATTTATGGCCACTAACCTATATCTGCAAGGTCTGGGTGGTGGCACCATGCAAAGCTACCTGGACGCCACCTGTCCTGCGTCGCAGCTTCTCACGGTGGAAGCCTCTCCTGGAGTGCTCGAGGCGGCCAGGCGCTTCTTCGGCTTCACCGGTGGCGCGGCGAAAAAGTCAACGGAAAATCATGGGATATGACCCATGGATATGGCCCGGAATACCAGTTTTTTTGGGAACTGTTATAACCCCATAAATTGGAGTTATATATGATAAACCGATTTATGTTATAACATAGTATAAGCCTATATTTATAGCCATTGATAATCAGTTATAACTGGTAAACGACCTGAACTGGATATGTGAAATGGAACATGATGGAACATCATGGAACGATTTAACCCATGATAATCTACGGATTTAGCATGATTCAAACGTTAGGATCATACAAAAAAAGTGTGGTTAGATGGGATGATAACCTCAGCTTGGCCGTGGGTTATAAAGGGATGCATTAACTGGAACTGGGCTGAATAAACACTGCCAGGATGGACTTTTTGTTCAAAAAACGATGAACATTGGACATATTGCACATGTGTGATAATGAAATTGATGCTTAAGTCCCCGTATTTCACATTTTTTTCAAGGTTCTATCAGTTCAATCCCCATGTGTCACAATTTTTGGTCAAAATTTCCAATGTTTCACCAGCAGTGCTTTCGCATCACTTCAAAAATCCACATCTTTCACCATGATTGCAGTGTTTTTTCACCAGCTTTGATGGTGAAACCATAGTGAAACGGTGTTTTCCTCCCAACTTCCCCAGGGATTCCAGGGGATCTCAGGCCCGGTGCACCTGAGCGACGCGCGCCTTGCGTTGTCCCAGCTGGTGTCCGAGCAACGACGCTTCGACGCCATCGTGGTGGACATCGCGGATACGGTGCTGGACAGGTCGGATGTGGAGCATTTGCACCTTGGATGTAGTGGAATTAATGGTGGAATTAATGGTGGTATTAATGGTGGTATTAATGGTGGAATTAATGGTGGAATTAATGGTGGAATTAATGGTGGTATTAATGGTGGAATTAATGGTGGAATTAATGGTGGAATTAATGGTGGAATTAATGGTGGAATTAATGGTGGAATTAATGGTGGAATTAATGGTGGAATTAATGGTGGAATTAATGGTGGAATT
>Ga0126342_10012957_pt1 | contig 14824 bp, 19 predicted proteins | sample Cyp1metagenome_FD_92528 | JGI IMG/M metagenome (GOLD analysis project Ga0126342, IMG submission 92528) | Coral microbial communities from Lord Howe Island, Old Settlement Bay, Australia - Cyphastrea 1 metagenome | ecosystem: Host-associated > Invertebrates > Cnidaria > Coral ... | reverse complement strand
TGAGGCCGGGTTGCTTCTTCCATTTGCAGGCCATGATGCGAAGTTTGTGCAAAGAATTTGGGCCATCAGCCTTGGAAGTATTGAACATTGTGGATGCAGACTGTTCGAAGAATTGCGGAGGCCACCCCAGAAGAAGTTCACATGCCCTGCTGCTGATTCAATCATTTTCATGACATAAAGCAGACCAAAATCACATGCCATAGCTGCGTCATATCCTACCCCTGCCGGCATGCCACCCCTGGGGTTTGAGCCCGCGACCATTTCAAGGGCGGGCCTTACAATTGAAATCTCCTTTAAAATCCTTAATGTCCTTCATTTCGGCTGGGCTAGCCTCGCAGTACCCCAATGATTGGGCTGAAGCACGGAGAACTCAGGTAGCTGACGCTACCTTTCGTGACTGGAATACAATACAATACAATGCAATACAATACAATACAATACAATAGAACACAATACAACACAATATAATACAATACAATACAGTTACAGTTACAATTACAAGTAGAATTACAACACAACACAACGCAACACAATACACTACAATACATGCATCTAGAAGGTTGACTTGACCAGCGCTTTCCCCGTGTCTAGTATTTGCCCTACTGAACCCCCGATGACTATGTTAGTGGCTTGTCCCCTTGGTGGAGAGCCAATCTGAAGCAAGACTGCAAGACCTTGCAAGACATTTGATTTCGACAATGGTTTGAGTTTTGAATCTGGTTGCCACCTTTCAGATCCTTTTAGTGACACTGGTGCCGTCGCAGACCTTGTCCACTCGCAAGTCCACGGCAAAGTGGTCATGACGCGCAAAGGACTCCAAGTCGTCAAAGTCCCGCGGGTTCAAAAGAGGGAAGTGAGCCTCAGACTTCAAAATACTCACGTTGCCAAACTCAGCCAGACCGATCGGAATATATCAGAATGCTGTTTCAATGTGGACAGATTGAAGTAGCCGTGTTTTGATTACTTTTTATCGTGGTTGCGCAACATGACTCGTGGATATAACCCCCTCATTTCAATGTTATGTTCAGTCTCTATGGCTCCCATCAAAAACGTGACGGGATCACACACACTTCATCAGGGGTAGGCTTGTCAAAAGGCTCCTTTTCATATTTGCCCTTGACATCCTCTGGCGAAGCATGGCATCCTGCTTTCCAACCCTGTTCGAAAGCAAGTCACCTTCTGGCAAATCTCCTCGCCCCTTTCAAGCTGGCCATTGACCTCTCCCAATGGAACTGATTCCGACTCAATGTGACATTTTTTTGTGCAAGAATGCCGAATATCTCAAAATCCAACGAGGATTCCGGACAAGTCACGACAAGTCCCTTTGACAAGTCCCACGAATGCCGCCTTCTCAAGACAAGTTTGCAGAACTGCTGTGATTGCAGCCTTCTCCTTGCAAAGCGCCTGACAGTTTACTGGCCAGGCTCATCTTTTGAAAGCAAAATGGGGTCTTTGACATGTAAAAAACAATCGCCAAAGGTTTGGCAAAAAAGAAAGTTTATTACACCAGCAAACAGCCAAAGTGTCCACCACGGATCCAAGATACATGATTACATGGAGACTCAAACTGCTTCAAAAGCTTCAGCAGGGACAACTTCCCCAGGAGTGGTTTGAGTTGACCAAGAAAGTTGGAAATTTCATGAACGCGGGACTGGAATGGACTGGAGCATATCAGCAGTATGGCATACCAGCTGCACCAAGCTAAGCGCGAATAAGCTGAGGTTCAGAACTGTTCAATCATCTGGAGGATTAAGACCCCGAAGAAATTCGAAAAGTTCCACAGCAAGGCTCCAATCTCTTCATAGCGTTTCAAGCTTCCAAATCACAACCAAGCAACATACGCTCCAAGTATACAGAAGTTTCTGGTAACCCCTCCGTTGCCACACTCTTCCAACCAGAAAAAGCACCGGACCCCTAGATTCCCTAGATGCCTCTCGAAAACGTTTATCAGATCGAACTCGCATCTCCGCATCACGCGTCAGGTCTTCCTGGAAATGTGTTTGAAGATGTCGGAATATGTCAGAAGTAAAAGCGGACCCTGCCCTGTTGGATGCCTAAAACGACAAATCGAAAAGACAAATGCACCTCCTGTCCTTTGGTCCAAATCAAAAAAATAAGGCATGAGACAGTACTGCTACGATGATGTAAATTAAAGGCACCTGAGAATGCTGAGAATACTGACAAGTGGCAAAATTTGATATGAAGTTTTGCCAACAGTGCACATCAAGTCTAGCACCACCGAATCTACGCAAGAGAGTCAGGAGCTGCCCTAGCTCCTGAGAAGGTTGAGGGCCAGGATCAAATTCAAACCTTGAGGCGTTCAAAATCTACTTTTGCCTCTGAATGCAAACTTAATTTTGCATGGGCAAGCTACTTACAGATAGACCAAGGTAAATTTGATGGATTTCAAGCAGAGCGGAGTCTTCACTTTCCATCGGCAAAGGCATCTGTCTCAATTGGCATCTTTGAACCCCTCTTGAATCCTCTCCGATGTGAACGTGATGATTGATACTCGCAGGGGTTGAACCTTCTTGGCTTTGCCAGTAAAGACCCTTCCTGCCCGAAGAAGGCAGCACCTGTCTGCTTCCAAAGTAGTTACCACGGGTATTCAGCACAATTCAGCACAATACGATCATAGGATGACCTTAGCAGCTCAGGTTGGCCCTCCCGCATTTCTGCTTGGCAACGGTTCCAAGCCATAAGTCACGGCTGCACGCTTGTCATCCTCCCAGCCGACTCCCATGGCCAGATGCGGCTGAAGAAAATGTGCGCAAGATTTGCCCCAGAGTTGCCCCAGATTGATCAACTCGCTAAGTTCATATGGTCTGAATAATTTAATCACTACGCACCACCTTTACCAAAGAGTTGCTGAAGCTTGGCTGAAGCTTGGCCAACTACTTTGAGTAGAAGAAGTCTTTGGACTGTGACACATTTGTACTTCTTGAACCCGAGGCGAGGCAAGTCAAGTGTGGCTCCAGAGAATGTTGAGGTCCTGGGCATCATGCTCTGACAGTGACATGTTGTAACATTTACAATTTAGCTCAGCAGTTTTCATGCCGCCCTCAAAGCAAGGAAACTCGACATCAGATTCAAGCAAGATCCATCAGCAAACAATACAGCACGAGAAGCTTGGACCAGCTGGGACGTGGCGCAGTGGACACCTTCCCAAACCAGTGCAAGAACTGCAGAGACTTGGCAGAGAGGAAGCCTGTCAAAGAAGTACCCGAACACCTCCGGGTTCCTACAGGCTCAGACTATAGTAAGTGCAAGGATGTCGTAAACTTTGGGGCACCCTGAGAGCAATTTGACCCATTTTTCCGTTTTGCAACATGTATTTCGTTCGCTGACTCCACCGTCGGAAATGCGCGCAGCCATCAGTTCCAAGAGAAAAACAAATACGCTGGGCCTATCTTCTTCAAAGTTGCTAGTGCATGAATAAGTGTCTTGCGGTTGGTCACAATACATGTGCAAGTGGCAAAGGGAGTACACCATGTCCAAATTATCTAGTCTAAATCTGGGTCTGCGGCAAAAGCTACATCGGATGTAGGACATAGAATGATAGAGGGAACCGGGAGGGATTGATTGTTGTTTCAGTGGATGGACGGATGGATGGATGGATGGATGGATGGATGAATTGATGGATAAATGGATAGACGGATAGATGGATAGATGGATAGATGGATTTCGATAGGATGCGATAGAGAGGACAAGACAAGTCAACGTCCCTTTGAACCAAAATACAATTGGAAAGTCGATCAAGGTACAATAAATGGAAAGATATGGAAATGGAACCAAATGGAAAAAATAGAAAGAAACGGAAATAGAATAAAATGGACATGGAAAAATGGAAAATGCAACGAAATGGAAACGGAAATGGAAAGAAATGGAAATGGAACTGGAAAGAAATAAAAAGATACGAAAAGAAAGAAATGGAAAGAAATGGAACGGGAAAGAAGAATCAAAATAGAAAAGAAATGGACATGAAAACAAATGGAAAAGGCAAGAGATGAAAATGGAAAAATGGAAAGACATGCAAATGAACATGAAAAGAAATGGAAAGAAATGGCAATAGAAAGAAACGGAAATGGAAAGAAATAGAAATGGAAAGAAACGGAAATGGAAAGAAATGGAAATGAGAAGAGCCGGAAATGGAAAGAAATGGAAAGAAATAGAAATGAAACGAAATGCAAAAAAATGAAAACCGGACGAAATGGAAAGAAATGGAACTGGAAATGGCAGTGGCAAGAGATGGAATGCAAAAATGGAAAGGCATGGAAATGGAAAGAAATTGAACGAAATGGAAAGAAATAGAAATATATATATATATAATATACATTAGATTAAACATGGAATGAAAATGAAAACACACGGAAATGGAAAGACATGGAAGCGGCAAGAAACGGGAATGAAAAAAATGCAGATGGAAAAGAAATGGAAAGAAATGAGACGTGGGAAAAAAATGGAAAGAAATGTTAAAGAAATGTTCAAGAAATGCAAATGGAAGTGAAAAAGAAATGGAAAAGGAATGGAAATGGAATGGAAATGGGCAGAAATGGAAATGGTAAGAATTGAAAAGAAATGGAAAGAAACCGAAATGGACATGGAAAGAAATGGAAATGGGACGAAATGGAAAAGAAATGGAAAGAAATGAAAATGGAATTGGAAGGAAATGGAAAGAAATCGACAGAAATGGAATAAATGAAAAGAAATAGAAAGAAATTAAGGTGGAAAAGGACATGGAGAAGGAAATGGAAATAGAAAAAGACATGGAAATAGAAAAAGACATGTAAATAGAAAAAGACACAGAAAAACACATGGAAATAGAAAAAGAAATGGAATGGAAAGAAATGTAAATGGACTGGAAAGAAATGCAAGTGAAATGCAAGAAATGGAAAGAAATGGAAATGGGACGAAATGGAACGGAAATGGAAAGAAATGAAGGTGGAAAATGAAATGGAGAAGGAAATGAAAAGAAATTGAAATAGAAAAAAACATGTAAATAGAAAAGACATGTATATAGAAAAAGGTATGCAAATAGAAAAGACATGGAAATAGAAAAAGACATGGAAATAGAAAAGGAGATGGAAATTGAAAAAGACATGGAAATAGAAAAAGAAATGGAAATGGAAAGAAATGTAAATGGACTGGAAAGAAATGCAAGTGAAATGCAAGAAATGGAAAGAAATGGAAATGGAACAGAAATGGAAAGAAATGAAGGTGGAAAAGGAAATGGAGAAGGAAATGAAAAGAAATGGAAATAGAAAAAGACATGGAAATAGAATTAGAGAAAGACATGGAAATAGAAAAAGACATGGAAATAGAAAAGGAGATGGAAATTGAAAAAGACATGGAAATAGAAAAGGACATGGAAATAGAAAAGGAGGACATGGAAATAGACAAAGAAGGGACATGGAAAGAAATGGAAAAGTATGGACATATCAGAACATCGACCATAGACCAGTCATTACAGGCATGACAAGTCTGTTTCCCACTCTCAGAACTTGGATGAATTGCTGCAGGGATGCCCACGGTGGGTAGGTTTCTTGCACTGAACGGCTGCCATGGAAGGAAGTGGAGATAGTTCTGTACCAACTTCTGCTTTCAAATCCAAGCTGTCCAGTAATGTACAGTGTAAATTATGATATAATACAGTAGAAAGATCTCCTCGATTCTTGGATCCTAGCAGAAAAGTTGGCAACCGGCTAAGCGCGGTCTTCTCACTACACTGTCAGCCCTGGCACGGTGCATTTGACAGAAGCAACGCCCACTCAGAAGAAGCAATTCCAAGTGCCAAAGGTTTGGAGTAAGTGCAGAGTTGCAGAGTGCAAAGCAAGGAAAGTTGCCATTCTGCTTCATAACCTTCATCTCTCACAAACAAAGCGACCATAGAGTGGAAGCCACATGAAGTCACACTGTATCATGTCTTAATATGTCTGAAAATGTTTAAATGAAATGCACACAAAGTACAATGTAGAATGTGTTTTTCTTGACTTTCTTGGAACCTTGAGCTGTTGCGATGCGCGAGTTGCAAACATATCCACAAGATGTACTGCTCTTTCTGAAGCCTGTGATCATTGTTAGAAGAATGCCTCTTTGCCACGCCGCAAAATGGTCACATGGACCTACCACGCGGTGCAAATGATCGTCTGATGAAAACTAAAGCACAATGCAGCTGTCAAACATATCAAACTCCGCTTTGTCATCTTTCCATCCTGTCTCCCGCGAATAGCAACTTGCCGATTCTCATCTGCCACCCGTTCATTCGACAATTGCGCTGACAACTTCCAATGGTCCCACCTGTTCCTACAGTCAGCCCAAGGAGTATCTGCACTGGAGCACCAACTGAAGGGAGAAAATGAAAAGCGACCTCATAACTTCAAAGTAAGACCTGCCAATAGTTCAAGCGCCAAGTCTTGGGGCAGATTGGGCACAGATGCTGTCAGAGAAGTTGGCGTTTTGGCCAGTAGTGTGATGATGATGTACCAGGAGAAACTCCTCATGCACGTATGGGATGTATCGTGTGACCTTCTCTGTTGCTTGAGCTTCTGCTTGTCCCTGCATTTCCGCAAAGTCCGAATCAGCACGGGCAAAGAACTTGCTGCAGCCCTTAAATATCTCCTCTCGAACCTCTGCACTGGCGAATTGGCTATATATTAACTATGAAGGCCAAGTCTGCCCAATCAAGCTGGACAGGGTGCCACACTTCCTCAGCATCGTTAATCAAGCTTTCCTCCAAGGTAGCTAAGGTCCCTTCAAGTGATCCTCGAATCGATACCTTTGGTACCCTGAATTTTAAAGAGTGGTGAGTAGTTTTTCACTTTTTACTCCCTGCGACTGCCACAATGCGGGCTGCGAGAGCTCCCATGATTGAATTGTAGCCAACCTTTGGTTCCAACAAGAAAAGGCTCTCAGGGCCGACCCCGACTTAGCCCGACCTTGATCTTTCTGCGGAGCATGGCCAACTGAAGTGCAAGAATCAGAAGATCTTTGCACTTCTTCCACATTGATCCCGCGTCTTGGCCAAGAAGACCTTTCTGCTTAGTTTCCAAGACAAGCTCGACTGTTTTCGCAACGTGCAGTTCGCTTGGAGCTCGAAGGACCAAGTGACTGAAGTGCACATTCTTCGTTGGAATTTATCTTTCCACAGCTGTGTAGTGGGCGTAGTCACTGCACAGGCAAGGCTCCTGCCATCCTCGACTCATCTGTGGATCTGGGTTGCCGATCTGAATGCTCTTGGCGCTGCACTTTAAGGTGCTTCCTTGAGGCAAAACGGTTCTCCGATTGTCTTCAGCGGTAAAATGAGACTGCCAGAGCGACAAGCGCCTCGTGAAGTTTTGACCTTTGCGTCTGAGTCGACTATTGTTGAGGTGACTAGGTTGAGCCGAATGACTGCAGGTCTTGCAGGCCATGGCAACCCTGAAGGCTTCGTATCACGAACATTGAAGCAAGGCGGAGCATCCTGAAGCCTCCTGCTGGTGATTTGTGCGTTTTAGCGCCGCTGACTGGATCTCTACTTGAAATAACAATAATCCACACAACGGCTTGGCAAGCTTTCTGGCTGACTTTCGTTTCAAAAGCTGGTCAGCACTAAAAGAGTATCGTTGCTGCCCCAAGTCCAGGGAGAGTTGCTCCGGCTATATGATTTGGGATTGGGTTTCGGGTGCTTGAGACAAAGCCATTTGGCTGTTCTTCTTTACTACCCCGTGCGCTGGAAGACTCGAAGCTACCTGGAAGCTCTGATTCTAAAACTCCCTTGTGACAATCTGGGATTCCTCGCCTTTCTGGGAGCAGTTTCACCCCTAGGCCGTCCAGGAAAGCTCAAGCCTGGAAAGCCATTTCAAATTTCCCACAACATGACACAGCAGCCACGGCGACTGTCGCAGCAACTGTCTTATAATACACATAAACCTAGTATAAAGATAATATATTGCCCGGACAAAAAGAGCCAAGATCTTACCTGCATTTGTCACTTCGGTGCGTTACGGCTAAAAGTGCCCACGTTGAAATACTCAAGCGCGCAACACCCTACAACTAATACAACCCTATTCAATGAAGATTTACTAGAATGCATTGGTTGCCGTGGCTGTGGCACGGTCAGCTCTTTGGATGTTTGAAAAAACTCAACGTTTACATTCAAACGATTTCAAAGGTCAGAATTCTTCGTTCGACTGCAAAGCGAGCCTCAAATGGCCAGAGCTGGCCACGAAGCGTGCAGGCGTGATGCTTTGCAGCCGTGCAGCCTGCACCACACTGAGAAAACGCATTGAAATGGTTGGTTCCAATTGGTTCCAATTGGTTCCAATTGGTTATTGGCCATGGGGCGATTGTTACCGATCTAAACAGGGTATTGGAAGGCAAGGAAAAGCGCACATAAAATATTGTGGCATGCTGACAAGGCGCAGACAACTGTTCTCTGTTCTCTGTACTATAGATCACTATCGCGCGAAACACTGTCTAAGTCTAATTCATCATATATTGAGCAAAATCAGCGTTCTTTCCAGCAACATGAAACAACATAAACCAACAGATTCATGGAAGTTGTCACAGCAAATGTTTAGACGTGTCTCTGCCATCTACCCTGTTGGCATTTTGTTCTTGGGATACCAAATCCCAAAAGCACATAAAAGTGTATCAAATAAGCTTAGCGCCCGTGCTTACTTAAATATTTTCTTGTATATTTATACCAGTAGTGCCGCACAAGGCGGTGGCGGAAGTTTCAGAAATAGGAAACCTATAGGAGAGGTTGGGTGTTGTGAGTCACGGATGGCAGAGCGAATCCACTGATGGACCGAAAGGTGGTTGGAGTTGTGTTTTTTTGGAATGGTTGCAATGGTTGCACTGGTCACCTGGTCGGTCACCTCACCCACAACTTCTGGATGTAGTGTGGTGTAGCGCAGCTGTATTTGTAGTTGTAGCGTAGTGGAGTTGTAGCTGCTGCGGTGTAGTGTAATTAGTGTAGTGTAGTTGCAGTTGCATTTGCGGTGGTGTAATGAACGTAGTGTAATGTCATGTAGGGTAGTGTAGTGTAGTCTAGTGTAGCGTAAAGTAGCGTAGTTGTAGTTAATGTAGTGCAGTGGTGCGATGCGGTGTGGTGTGGTGTGGTGTGGTGCGGTGTGGTGTAGTGCGGTGTGGTGTGGTGTAGTGTAGTGTAGCGTAGTGTAATGCAATTAGTGTAGTGTAATGTAGTTGTAGTTGTACTTGTAGTTGTAGTTGCAGTTGTAGTTGTAGTGTAGCGTAGTGTAATTGAGTGTAGTGCAGTGCTGTGTAGTGAAGTGGGGTGTAGTGTAGTGTGATTAGTGTAGTGTAATGTAGTGCAGTTGCAGTTGTAGTTGTAGTTGTAGTTAGTGTAGCGTAGTGTAATTGAATGTAGTGTGGTGTAGTGTAGTGTGGTGTAGTGTAGTGTAGTGTAGTGTGGTGTGGTGTAGTGTAGTGTAGCGGAGTGGAGTGGAGTGGAGTCGAGTGTAGTGTAGTGTAGTTTAGCGTAATGTAATGAGTGTAGTGTAGTGTAATGTAGTTGTAACTGTAACTGTAGTTGTAGTGCAGTGTAGTGGTTGTAGTTGAAACTGCTACAAAGCCCTCACGTTTTGCTCACTTTTGACCAGGTGAAGACTCCCTTGTGCCTGCCACGCAAAACAACATCCGAACGTCCAAAAGTGCTCCGTACCCCTTCGCGACACAACGGCGTGCACTTTTTCGACATGTCAACTTCCAAAAGTGGTCCGAGACCGTCAGTTTTAACACTTTTGACTTTAACATGCGCTTCGCGCCAGAACGGCGTGCACTTTTTCGACATGTCAACTTCCAAACGTGGTCCGAGCATGGTGTGCTTTGCACATTTTCACTTCGAAATGTGCTTCGCGCCACAACGGCGTGCACTTTTTCATCATCTCAACTTCCAAAAGTGCTCCGAACGTGAGGTGTTTTAGCTTTTGCAAACGTGCTTCACGCCACAACGGCGTGCAATTGTTCATCTCTCATCTGGCCAGATTGCTCCGCACCCGCCGCTTTAGCGAGCCTACTTTTCGACCCCCCGGAGCCACAAATCAGTGGAAAAACACAATGTTTCGCGACTTTCCGACCTTTTCGCGCACCTGGATCTTCTTTCTTCTGACTGTGTCTTCTCCTATCCTCCTTCTTCTCTTCTCTTCTCTTCTCTTACTCTTTCCATCTCTGCTTTTCATCTGTCCATTTTGTCGGAAGTTTGACTTCTAAACTTCCTTCGATGAAGCAAGATGTGTGCCCTCCGGGCCTGTGGTAAGTGTTCCTTCAGCTCGAACAAGCTTGCTTGGTCCCCTGTCACAGGAGGAATCCCAGCCACAAGACTGTCTGAGGCATCTCAGCATGGAAAAAACCGGCACATCAAAGACACCCAGAGAGGTGCCTGCACCCTCGCGGACCACCAGTTGTAGCTGTGCTTTCTCCTGCAGGTGTTCAACAATCCAGAGTGAAATTGCATCCCATGCTGTGATCAGCTACTAGTAGCCAAAGCTCAGCAGAAGCACACCTTTTACTGTTTAGGAAGCTCAGTATATGGGGCACCTGTATTCTTGAATCACACGCGCGTTGGAGTTGGTTGACACCACCCAGTTGCCGGAGACTCGAAACTTACACGTGTTTGCCAAACAAAAGAGACCTTTCAAGAAAAATAGCTATCAACCGATGTTAGTTCAAAAGTGTTCATGCTTCATGTATTCACGCAATGCATTTTCTGGCTCCAATGTCCTGTTGGAGCATTGCGCCAATTGCGCTGTGTACCATCCCAAGCTTGCCTCCGATACAAACAAGTTGAGGTCGTTCAAAGAGGTGCCGCCGGGTACCCTTAACCGCACCTTGGGACAGCAGCGCTGAAAAAATCTTTGTCTCTGGACGTCTCTGGATGTCTTTTTTGTTTGTTGGAAACTTGAAGATACCGACACTTGAGACGGAATGCGAGAAGCAATTGGGCTTCAATCCGGGAACGAACCATTCTTCAGACATCAGTTAGAGACTTTCAACGAGAGCAGCAAGGTTCTGCATGTTTTGGCACGCAACAACATTCGCCAGCCAGAAATTCATTGCCTCAGTTTGTAAATAATACTCGCATGATCTCCCATGCAGGTCTGTCAGCCCAAAAATCAGACGGTTTCCCTCTTGCCTGCAGCCAGCCTTTTGTGTCTTGGGACGCCTGCTGTGCAGTGCAAAGAAAATGGTTGCTTCTGAGGATTCGAATCTTAAATGACAGGTTTAGAAAGTCAAACTAATTGCGGTTGTCAAAACAAGTGGAAGCCTCAGAGGCAAAATCATCATAGTTTGGGCTCCACGGTATCTACCGGGCTGAGGCAAATATTGGAGAGTGTTTGAGAGTTATGAGATTGGCATGATGTAGCATACACATGCATACGCATGCATGCGCAGCACAATCTTGTCATTGCACGGGTTAGGAGCGATGCAAATCGCATCATGCTCTCATGCTCAGCTCAGCAGGCCTTTGCGACACGGTGCCGTTGTCCCGATCTCTCTGCTAGTAATTGCACCTCAAGGCTGTGCTGCCACGGAGGGTCATAGGTAATTCAGATTGTTCTCCTGCCATTCAGAACAGAATTTGAAAAGAAACAAAAAGGTCAAGTTCGCAAAGGTTGGTGATCGGTGGGATGCATGGAATTCATGTCATGAAAATTCCCCACAGGGTCAAGCAGTTCAAAACCAATCTTGATCAAAACAAACAACAAATGCATGAAATGTCATCATGATGGGGGAACATTCGCATTTCACGCAAATAGCATGAGAAAAAAGAAAGTCCCTAGGCCCTAGGTACAGTCCCGAAAGCAACAACACTTCTTGAACAGGACCAGAAGCTATTTCGGTGATCGCTATATACAGGAAACCGTCCAAATGTCCACAAGTCTTGGGCATATGCTATGGTCAGAACACGGTGTATGGCAGTCTACGGGGTATGTTCATCCCACCAGCATGAACAGGATTCCGTGTACAGCAATGGCTATGCAGCTATATCAAACGCGCATTACCCCCTACTAATGGGGGGATGGCCATCCCCTTCTGTTTTGACCATGACACATATGTTACCTGTCTTCAGAAGGTCCACACACACACAAGCTGCAATGGAACCAAAGTTAAGCAGGTTGTCCTTGTCCCTTTCATTCGTTTTTGAAACTAGTTCTTACCTGTCCACTCTGCTACGTCTTCTCGGACATGAGTTGTACAGGCACACAATTTTATGTATATTTTGTCTGTACAAGTTATTATAAGGGGGCGCTTGCTTTGTCTTACCGCTGTGCTGTTCATGGGCCCAATGGACGTGGGAACATTGTGATAGGAACCTGAGCTGTTTTTGGACGGAAACATCGCTGAGCACCCCAACTTTGGCAAGAGAGGGCCTGCGCAAGCTTCAACGGACTGTTGCATGGCGTTAAGAACAAAAACTCTCCACACGACATGTCAAAGATCATCACTCGACCCTCACATGGAGTTGTCAGTGAAACATTTGTGACAGGCAAGCTTGTAGGGATGAAGAAAATCTGGCACGTCGGAAGCACTCCATTCCAAAGTTAGCCACAAAGGCAAGACATATTTGTAGAATGTTGATTGTTGTAAGTTGCATATAATTTTCAACTTCAGCCGACTTCTGCGCAAAACATCTCTGAAAACATCCATGGCCGTCCTGCTGTCTGACTCAGATGGCGCGTCAGGTGCCTTCAACACATTTGGGATTGTGACTCAGACTGGCGGAGAGACTTCAGAAACTGCTCTGAAAAGAACTTTGAAGCTCTTGATCTCCGTCGAAGTGCAGATTTCAATTTGTAAGAGCAAAGCCAAACATAGCCACCGAAATATACCCACATAATCCCACATAGATATTCAATAGGACTTCTCAATGGCGAAGTCTAGAATTTCATGAAAATGTGTTGTGATATTGCCAAAGCTTCACAACACAGAAAATGGCTTGGCTGCTTGGAACGCTCAAGTTTGCTGGCACCAACAACATCCAGTCTCACGATGTCTCACGTAGATTCCGGACATGGTGGCCCCAAACGAACACAAAACACCTTGACGGTACCACGGACACAACCTGCACGTTACCATGTCATACCATCTTTCTGCATCTAGAATTCAGACTCCCAACTGAGACTTCCAAGTGTCAACCACGAGGGCCTCAAGGCTTCTGAGCACAACCTCAAGATCAGCGATGGTACAAAACTGATCCCTCGCAAAGCGTACAAAGTCATCGTTTCCAGTGGTTGAGCGGACAAAGAACCCACAAACTGCGTTTTGGAGCCAAGTTGCCAAGACAGCAGTCATGTTGTCGCCACCCAAGCCACCAGTCTCACGAAGATCTGGAGAGACCTGTCAGATTGGGATTGAGTTCTTCAAGCGAGGCATTGATGGTAGTTGAATGTATCATATTTTACAGTATCCTTTCTTGTCCTGTTTTGATGTTTGTTGGAGGTCAAGTTTCAGTCAATGGGTCAGGCTTCATCGCATCTGATCGCATCTGGGCTAGGAGTCTTTTGACTCTGACAAATGCAATGTTGCAGTCTGTACTTAATAGACGTGGCAGAACAGTCAGCAAGTCAATCAGAGGCAGTTTCGCGCAAGCATCCAGAAGATCTTCAAGAACTTGCTCCAAGGCCTCTCCGTCCATTGCAATTCGGGTTATTAACGAAAAAAAACGCAACGGAACATCTGCTCCATCATAATCCTATACAGAAGCCATCTGCCCAACAAATCGTAAAGCATCCATTGCAATCTCCTGGCAAAGTACTGTTCTGAAAAATATCCCAAGTTTGCTGCGCAGAACACAAAGTTTGGGGGGGTACATTTTGAGCTTCCCGTGCTGTCGTCATTTAACAGGACAGCGTCACCCTCTCGTCTGAACGTGAAGGCAACCGATGGCGGATGAAATCAACAACCTGCAACAAAACAATACAGCCACAAAAGGATATGGCGTTCTTCGTCGCAGCAAAGTTTCTGTACGAAAAATAAATGGAACATGTTTTTGTTTGTGGGATTGCATTGATCTTTTCCCCGATTCTGTCCACGAACCATTGCTCAAAGTGCAAGAATGTGCGAAATAGATAGATAGATAGATAGATAGATAGATAGATAGATAGACAGATAGATAGATAGGTAGGTAGGTAGATAGGTAGATAGATAGATAGATAGATAGACCTGGATGGAGTTCACATTGGCATTTTCCAACCATTTTGCTGGAAAGACCCAAAGAACACATTGCATGTTCATACCTACATTCTCCAGTGCCTGCTGGTTGGTCTTCACGTCCCAAACCCCATCGCAACAAATGATCAGAAACCTGGCCAGCTTTGCAAATGCTTGCAAATGACATCCGCAAAAACCGAAAACATGATTCGAAACCCATCTGTGTCTCTTCCAGTCATTGATGTGAAACAAAGTCGCATAACAAACGTCTCATTGTTGGGCCGCTGGAGGCGCAAGAAAATGTGCCCTTTCCATTTTGCATCTGTGTTTTGTGCCTCATGTAAGGCGCGCTGGCTCTAGGGTGCACAGTCAATAAAGACTGGCTCAAGTCAACGGTTTCCGCCAGGCAAAAGCAGACGACTTTAGAAGTCCAAACGACTTAAGACAAGGACCTACCGGGTTCTTCAAAAAAAACAGCCATCCCATGAAGTACCACACCAGAGAGGTCATGCCACCCCCCGTCCCCAATTCAATGTTGTCTTCTGAATTTGTGTTTGGCGGCCTTCAAAAAAAAACAGCCATTTCTGTTGATGATGCTCGGCACTTCCGATCACAACATTGAAGTTGGGGGTTGCGGGGGTAAGCAGGGTATCTCTGTGGTTTCCTGTGG